>Ga0209589_1000152_pt1 | contig 76924 bp, 34 predicted proteins | sample CowpeawhiteBW_FD_187525 | JGI IMG/M metagenome (GOLD analysis project Ga0209589, IMG submission 187525) | Root nodule microbial communities of legume samples collected from California USA - Cow pea white BW (SPAdes) (version 2) | ecosystem: Host-associated > Plants > Roots > Nodule | place: USA... | reverse complement strand
ATATTTCGTATAAAGTAATATATATATATATATATATATATATATATATAATTAAAACATGAAGTATTTACTAATATTATGAGAATGTAAAAGTCTTTCAAATATAAAATATAAAATATGCACCTAATATAATAATTTTAATTACTTTTTTGAAAGCATTATCATTATAGTACAAGAGTTTGTAATATTAAGTGCGTCATATAAGATTGGGTTAATGAAATTAAAACATAATATTATATTATATTGCAGCACCATTATATTACGTATATAATTATATACATCAATTATTTACATCGTAAGAAAAATCTCAGATAAAAATCGTTAGTCAGTATAATAACTGATTTAAATATTAATTTATAAAATAAAAATTATTACTTATTAAAATAATTATTATTATAAATATAAAATTATAATTCAGTTTTTAAATTAGTTTTTAGAATTTAGTTAACAAAAACATTTGTTTCTAAATTATTTTCTAATTAATTAGTAACCAATTTAGCAATTAATAATAATTTTTTATTTATAATAGTGACAATTTTAGTAACCAATAATTTTTTATTTTATAAATTAATATCTAAATTGATCATTATAGTGACTAACAACTTTTTTGTTGCTATAATAGGTTGTTAATGAAACATTTTCATGTGATGTATGAAATTAAAGACTCGTATTTAGTCACATAATTCAATTAGGGATTTTCTTATAGTGTATATAAAGATACATACATAAGTTATACATCTAGGATCCACTACCCACTAAGGATATCTCTAGTAGAAGCATGTAACTACAAAAATGCAGAATAATGATAGGCAAAATTTATCGATAATAAACAAAATCATCGGTAAATTAAAATTTTCAATGACTTGTCAACAATAAAAAATTCATCGATAAATTTTAATAACAAATAGAAAAACCTATTGATATTTATTATTGAATTTTGACCATCGTTGAAATCTATCGATAAAAATCGTGATTGGTCTTTTTCTTCCACATCTTTTTCTTTTTTTTTTCTTCTTCTTCCTCGTTTCCCTCCTCTCCTCCACTGTCATAGTTGTCGTCATGCCCTGGTAATCATTGTTGCCGACTCTTCCTTCTCCTTGTCCTCCTCCATCGTTATTTGTCGTCGCCGCCTCTACGGCTAATGTTGTCGCCTACATAGTTACTCCCACCACTATTGCTATCGCTACCTCCTCTTCCTCCATCTTCTCTTTTTGTTTCTTCCTTTTTTTTTTCTCTTCTTACATTCTTCCAATTAAATTATTTGTTTGACCTAAAAATTGACATTCTTTTACTCACAACTTTTGAATTTAAAAAACTACAATTATCGATCGATGAACTTTCAAAAAATTCAATTACTGATAAATTTACAATAAATTTAAAAAAAAAATCCACTAACAACGAATTTAGCAACAAATTTTTAAAAAATTCAATTATTGACATACTTACTAACAAATTTTACCATGACATGATAAAAGTCCAAAGCGAGAACTTTGAAACCTATTATACGGTAGTATTTATCTTTTGTCGGTAATAAATATTATAAATTATCGACAGATGTTATCAACGAATCAATTATTAATGAGTCTTTTCATTACTAATAACATTTTTAATTTATTAACAAATTTCACCAACAGATCCACTAATAATAGATATTTCTATCAATAATTAATATACAAAAATCTATTAGTAAAATTTTCAAAAAAAAATATTATTTTACACACAAATATTTTTTTATGTGTAAAATTTTGTCGATAATATGATCTTTTCTTATACTATGTCATATATCATGTCATGCATATCGATGTTAACTATATTAAGAACATGTATAATTAACTCTTACCTTTTATTTTATCAAACCATTGAAAACATACATCGCAATATCTATAAACAACATAAATAATCATGTTACAACATTTTTCTTATTAAAAGGTGATTACAACGTATTAACATGTTGTGGTTTGAAAAAATCTTCTCATTTAAATAACCTCGTCACTATAAATAAGGGCACACATTTAGTTAGAGCAACACTCTCATTACTTAATACTTAACCAAAAGACAACTTGAAAGCAACATCCTTTCATGATTCTCCTTGACTTCATTGCTTCCAAATTATATCAACACGCTCCAGTGACTATCATAATTTTAGAAAATATCTAACAAATTAAAAAAAAAAAAAAAATACTTCAACATCTAGTCACAACTTAAGCGCCTAGACCATGTGTCTCAAACTCTCACATCAAAAACACGTGTACATCACCCTTGCGTCATGCTTAAGCATTAAAAAACAATGCTTGAATAAAAATATCATATTGATTGAACATCTGAATGTCTTATAACACTAATTAGTTAAAGGTTGTGAATGTCAATTGACACTAAAAGATATTTTTATTATTATATTTTTTATCGTTTATGTGTTAGTATTACTTACTAGTAAAATATTTTGATATTATTCGGACAACCATGTATTTTCAAAATTAATATATTAAAATAAGTATCTTGTTTTAAAATAGTTTGTTTTTGGAAAAATGAGTTAACATGTGGAATCTGGGCCTACGGATTCATGTATTGACTTTCATTCCGTATGGAGAAGAATGGCGTAAATGGGTTTTGAAGACGGTGATGTTGTTGTGCATTTAGGAATCCTAAAAACTACACATTCACGTGGCTTAGCTATTATCTTTGTTGCTTCCTTACACCTTCATATTATCACTGTTTCTCACATATTCAATTCAAACAAATTGGTTCAAGTTTTTTTTCGATGGTATCAAATTCATTTTAATATCACATTAGAATCATAAAAATTCATCTTAATTAAAATTTTGGCCTATCATATGCCACCTCCTGCTGTCAGGTCCCTCTCAATTTTTATCTAGGACGGATCTTCATGTAGGGATCAATTTTTTTTATATGTATAAATTAGTATATAATTTAAAACATATATTTTATATATATTTGACTCTTCAAATATTTTTATATATCTATAGAAAGGTTTTGGTACCGAAAATATTCATCAAAGATGAATCACTAATTCTCACACCTGATATTCTGAGTGTAAGGAGATGTGTGAGAAATTACACAAAGAGATCCAAACACACACTATGTATTTGTTAAACATTGATTATACTGATTCTTTCTGATTGGTCTTACTTCTCATTTGCTCAATAAACAACTCAAACATATTTGAATATATGACACTAATAGATTTGGATAAACTCACTTATTTCCTTATTCAATTATCTTTTAGAGGATTTTTTGTATTTTTGGATCATTTTGATCATGAATTTGTAATATAGAGTCCGTTGAATTTTTTTTTTAAATTAAGTTAAGTCGTCATGGGGAGGAACGACATTAAAGGTGAAGTCGTCCTCCCCTCAACCGATTTCTTATTCTTTTTTTTTTGAAAAAGCAATGTCGTAAGGCAAACTATGATTTCTGCACATCTAAGAGTGAATCGTCGTCTCATATAATGATTTCATTTAGTTTTTCTTTTTAACGTTGTTGCAGTTTTATTTTATTTTTTCAAATTGTTCACTTTTCAATTTTTTTAACCTTGTAATTTTTATATATTTTTCTTACAAAATTTTGGTAACAGTAGAGATTATATTTATTTTTTGGTAATTACTTTTTATTGGTACAATAAATTAATTTAATAAAATATATTAGATAATAAAAATGACATAATAAAAATTACGTAATAATGTTAAACTATATTAATGTTTATTTTTATTCTAATTTAATTGTTTTTACCACTTATTGTTAAAAAAAAAAACCTAAAAGTGAAGTCGTCATCTATGAAGACAATTTCACTATTCACATGAACAAAAATTGGTCTCGTCCTTAACGACTTTAGTTTTTGAAAAAAAAAAATATAAAACCGGTTGGATGGAGGACGACTTCACCTTTAATGTCATCCTCCATCCTGACGACTTGATTCTGTTTCGCAAAACATAAAATAAAATTAGACGGACCCTTTTTTACAAATTGAAGTTAAAATCGACCTCCAAATACAAAAAAAAAGCCATCTTTTAGATCATTGAATTATAAGGCATCTTTAATTTTAGATATTATTGAACTATCTTTTAGACCATTAAATTATAAAGCATATTTAATTTTAGATATTATAGTCGTTGGTGGGAAAGCCTATTTATCTAGAAAACATTTGATCGTTACAAACTTTTTAGGACACAATGTAGATGAACATTGCATGTGGTCTATTAGACTCTTTAGCGTGATAATTGTTAGACACTAAATGGATTCTTAATTTGTTACAAATATTCATTAGAGTATTCAGACAAATAAATCACATTCAAACAAATAAACACTTGTGATAAAAACTTAAAGATGGTTCTATTTTACTAGACCATTTGGGATCCCAACAACAGAACTTGGAATATTTGAGTGCAGAAGTTTTGTGCAATTTTGCTTTAATTTTGACAAAAATCATGATTAATTTCTTAAATGTGAAGAAAATTCTTATATATCTTTTGTACTATTATACATTTTTAAAGAATAATATTAGCATTTAATTTATATATTGTAATTCTTTTAGTTTGGTCTACTACTACTACTACTAGTTCAGTGTTTCAAACCTAGTCGAGAGCACAACGCCACTGAAACATGTTTGACAAATGGTGTCTCTATCTCTGGCAAGTTGCATGCACCTTTTGATGTCTGTCTCACTCTCATCATGTCCTATCTACACCCTACACATTGGATATCCTTAACACTCAAACTCTTCTCATTAATGTTCCCAACACAATGGCCATCATTTCTAACAACACACCACTCACTTTTACGTAATACAATTAATTTATGACGTGCATATGTTCATACAAATTGGTGTAAACTGAAACAGTAGTTACGAAACTGTGGTAAGAAAATCGGTTTGCAAAACTTGGCATGCTTTGTTTCTCTGTTTGTTAAAACATTTTAGATCAAACAGTTTTATTTTGTTCAGCAAACATCTCATATCTTCATCTATACCTGCATTAACCCAAAGATTCATGTCATAAACTTGTGTCTGATGTATGTCATGATGTTGCAATTCAGACGAGGTTTATAAATATATACAAGTTCAAAGTTCATGCATTAACTAAGTATAACAATTTTATTACGTGATCCAAACTCAAATATTCAAAAGAAAAAGCAAATTTGCATTGCATTGCCTCAATTGGGTTGTTTATGCAGCATGCATGCTTGCTGCATATGAATAAAATAAAGACACAATTTAGAATAGTTTGTGATGTTAGTTTCCATGTAGGAGAAGTAAGTAATGAGCGTAAAAGTTGATGTAAAACAGAGACAGTGAATGGTTGAATTGGAATTAAGTTGATGAAATTGTGTGTGTTGTTTTGAATAGAGGAGAAGCAGAGGGTAGAATTGATGAGGTTGGTTTTGGTTTGTATATATGTGTACCCTGAGGAGGTAGATTAGGCACATGGGTTTCTTGTGGTAGGTCAAATGCTAGGACCCCTCTATTCTATAGGGACAAATAACACAATTGTCACTATAGTCTCCACAACACTCCAAAAACAACATACAAACCACTACACTACACTATTATTGCTTACACAAGTTGCTATCTTGCCTTTAAACTTTTTTCTTCTCATCATGGGAATGTTTTTCCAAGATGCCTTTCTTTCTCACTATTTGGATCAACTTGTAGATATAACAAGTAGACTAGTAGGACTAATATGCAAGTTAACCCTCATTTCTTTTTTGAAGTCATAAAGTGGTCGGATCGAAGAAAAATGATTAAAATATCGTAAGTTCGATCATTTGTTAATAATTTGAAGAAATAAGATTGGTTTAGTAAATTTGAAAGGAAAGATAAAAGAGATTATAAATTCAACTCCTTCCTAACAAAAAAAAAAATAACAACTAATATTTATCGATAAAAAAAATATTTCTTTCTCTTTTAACTTTGAAAACTAGTTTAATTTAAACTCTTTTTTTCACTTCATCGTTGATTTTATTCATTATAAAACACACAAGTCAAAAGTTATTCAATTTGAATTTGTTAACTCTGTTAAAAGTTATTTGAAAGATAACTTATTTGGTCGATTATACAGTTTTTTTTACAGTGACAAGATAAGATAATTAACTTTTTTTTAGAAAAGATGACATTTTTAAATAAAAGGAACAGACCGAAGAAAGAAAAAGAAATAGCGGAACCTTGGTAGCCCAGAACATATAATTTTCATATAGGTAGCCCAACCCATCCTATTCATGACCCATGACCCAATAGCCCATTATTTATGACCCATGACCCTCTAATTTCAAAATGTCTATTTTAGCCTGGGGTCAACAGTAAAAACTCTAAACCTAATTTTCCTTCCCATTTACTCTTGGGCCGCACCTCCCTCCCTCTGTTTTCACATCCCCTCTTCGTCTTGCACCTTCTTCCATTTTTTGTGTTGTTGAAAACTTCATCAAGTTAGATATAACATGCAAAAAAATTAAAAAAAGTACTATAAATGGTGGAGGAGAAGGAATTTTGGGGAAGAAAAATATGGTGCTGTAAGAGGCTCAGTGTGTGTTTTGTAGATTTTAGAACACCCAATTCGGAATGTATTTTGAATTTAGAAATATATTCAAAAATACTTATTTTAATAAAATATTTTTATATTCTGAATTAGGTGTTTTTAAATGTATTTTTAAATCTAAAAATATTTTTTGAAATATTTAATTTAGAAAATATAAAAATAAAATTTCGAAATGTGTGTTTCAAACTATTTTCAGATGTGAAATTATTTTTCAGAATATTTATTCTAGAACTTTTTTATATTCCAAATCCAAAAGTATTTCTAGAATAGTGATTTCAGAATATTAAAAAGAATTCTAAAACAAGTGTTCTGGAAAATATTTCTAGATTTGAAAATACTTTTTGAAACATTTATTTCAGAATATACTTTTTTATTATTTCTAGAAATGTCAATTTGGTTGAAAGATAAATAATTTTATATGTCTAATGATGACATCTAACTACGATTTGAATATAGTCATTTTATGTAAATTTAACAAAACAAAACTCTAAAAGACCTTTTTGTAAGTAGATCAAGTGTTATCTCTTTTTAATGATTGGTATATATGAAACAAAGTTTCAAACCAATATATAAACATAGTGTATTGATTTTTTTTAAATAATACATTAAATATGATAATATATCTTTTCAATTAAAGTCACTTTTATCAACGAATGAAAAAGGATAGAAGTTAACTCTAGCAATACGAGAATACAACAACTACTTCAAAATTACATTAACTTATGTTTCTCTACTATTTAATTTTTCATTATTTCTCAAGCATATCTATTGTATATTCTATGGAGAAACTCAGAGCATAACTTTGAAAACTAAGTTCCCCCAATAGGAAAACGTATGAATTAAATAAATCAAAAAATCAATGTTGGAAAAAATTACTAAAAAAAGAAAGTCATGATGGAGGTTAGTAAATCGTTGAATCTTTGATCAATTCTTTCATCGCTTGAATTTCTATATTAAAAGACATTGACTAGCGTAACTATTTTTGTATTATTCTTTCTTATAGACATAAAAAATACTTTGCTTTTTCTTTCTCTTACCATAAAAAATGTGAGACATCTAAATAAGTTAAATTAAAAAATAATGGATGAAAAGTATGGAGACTATTAAAAAAATGCTTTATTACCTTTAATATTTTTGTGTCATATTGGGATTCTTCAATAATGTTATTACAAATCTTCAATTGTGGAGCGTATTAACGTAAACATTTTCAAAGGCATTTTTTTTTTCAAGTGATTAAAATCTGAAGTGTTTTTTTTTTTAAAAAAGTTGTAATGAGATTGTTTTTTGAAATATTAATATTCATTAAGTCATAGTTAATCTTGGATGCAATTTATATATGGATAATTTTTAGCAAAATACTTCCTTTTAACTATATTTTTATCCAGTTCTTATTAACAAGATAATACCTCTTTTTTTTTTCATTTTTCATGAATTGAAACCACTTCCCATCTGTTAAAACAAATTATTATTTTGTTATTTTTTTTAAAACTACAAAAGGAAATTAACCTTTTTTTATGATATTTGTTTTGTAAAGTAAAAATAGTGATATCTCAATATATTTAGAACCTAATGAATAATTATAATGATTTTTTACATGTTTTTAAATTAAACAAGTGTTGCTTGTGAGTGCCAGATTATTATCCTCTATTACTGTTCTTTAAATAATAAAATGAGGCACAAAAACATGTAAAACAATTTGTTATATATAATTAATCTTATTTTATATTAATAAAATGACAATGTACACCTCCTTTAGAAAAAGTTAATTTGCATATAGAAAACATTTAATTTTACTTACGTGTTAGACAAGGAAATATAAGAAAACATTTTAGGAGTTATGTTATTTGTTCATTAATTAGAAAAATACCATTGTTGGTTTTACATAGCAAAATGGCATATAATTTAGATGGAAAAAATCCATAAAAATTATGTAATTTAACATTCCTATTAGATGCTTACATACAATAATGTTAAAAAAAATCAAATTCAAACTAAAATTAATAAACAGAATTGTCAACTAAAATTGTTTTGCTTTTCAAACTTTGTCCTGTATTGTCCTAAAATGGCGCATGATTCACAGTAGAAACACGATAATTCCTCCAAATATTCCGTTTATACCTCATACCTGTTTGAAGAATCCTTTTCTATTATTTCACCAAAAATCAAGGGTTTTTTGGTAACTGCAACAACCAATACCAACTTTTGTGTCAAAACGAGAAGATCGAAACGGTCCAATCTGCATCAACGATTGATGGATGGTCCAAATTTTACGTTTGACTGAGGTACAGACTTTGAAGCTGGAATGATTGGAATTGATGGAAGTTTGACCATAGAAATTTGAGAATTTGAATAACTAATTGTTAAAAAAAAACTGAAAATTCCACCTGGCACCCAAATTTGAGAAAGTGGGTTCATAAGATCTGTGTTGTTTGGCTCCATTTTCGCTTTCATCTTCTTCATCATTTTGTATTTGCAGAAAGCTGTTGTAGGAGAAGAGAGAGAAACTTCTCTCTCTTTCTCTTTGCTTCTTCATTTTTTTGACAAAAAAAAACAAAAATTGGTGGGATTTGAGGGTGCTTAGGTTGTTGATTGAGTTGCGTTGTTGGGGTTGGAAGAATCTATTATTATGAATATGATGCGAAGGTTGAAAAGCATTGCTTCTGGGAGGACTTCCGTTTCATCAGATTCTGTAAGCTTAACATCCTTTGGTTTTTTCTTCCCCATCAAAAGCTTTAATTTTTGTTTTTTATGGAGGAAGGTCCTTTTCCATTAGGTTGTTGTTTGCAAAATTGAAAAACTAATTTTGATCCAGAAACAAGAAATCAACATGTTCATTGATTTGGATTATCTGGATTATACTTGTTGTGGGTAACATTTTTTTTCTTTATTTTTTCATAATATGGTTATGAATTTGATTTAGCACCCAGATGTGAGTGTTTCCTTTTTGCCTAGGTAATTGTGGTTTTGATACTTCTTTTGTTTTTTGTTTTTCATATATCGGTTTTGTGATATAGCTTTATTTGATTTAAGATGGTTTATGATCTGACCATTTGTGTGTTCATTGCTGTTGTTTTATTTATATATTTGTGTTTTGGATTCGATCAATTGTCAAAGCTAATGAAGGCACAACCATTGTGTTAGTTTTACATGTTTGTATTAGTTTTGTGTTGGTTTGTTGGACATTGTCATGGTAAAATCAATTTGATTTTTGCGAGAACTATGATAAGTCTAACTACGTGGCAAGTTGGGAAAATGTTGTTTACCTTGGAGTTCAATTTGTTCTTCCATTTTTAATGCCTGGTAAAAAATGCCAACCATTTCTTTTCAGGGAGGTGATTGTACCACAAAAAGACCTAAGTTTGATCAAGGAACAGAAGAAATGGTCAATGAGGAAACAGATTCTATTGAGAAATGTGGAAATGATAACGAGCAGTATGGAGATGCATCGGCCGAAAGTGTTAATTCCAATATTGCTACAACCAGATCTGAGAAGTCGGGTTATGATCAACTTCCAAAGGAATTAAATGAAATGAAAATTGGAGACGACAAAGGAAAAAATAACAATGAAAAGGTACTTTATGTGATTCATTTTTCTTGTTTTCTTACTTTTGATATTTGGTCATTACTATTATAGTTCCCGAAAGGTAAAATCATTTATGAATATTTTGTATCCTTTGCAAAGTTGTTTCTTTTAAATGCAATCGTTGAGTTTGATAAAAAATTTGCTTGTGCAGGATATGGAAGCTACTATTGTAAATGGTAATGGAACAGAAACAGGCCAAATAATTACAACTGTTATCGGTGGTCGAGATGGACAACCAAAGCGGGTATTGTTTCCATGAGTTCCTCCTTACTTGATCTTTTACTACCCTATTTGTAAATCTTATTTGATTGAGTTAGATTCTTATAATCCCTTTTCTTAAATTTATTATTTATGTATTAGTATTACCCTACCTGTTATATATTATTAAAAAGAGTATACGGTGAAAGAATATCACTTCTGTAGTTTTGATTTATTTTTTGTTGCTTGGGTATTGAAAATTAGATTGTTTATTGTAAAATTTCACTAGTTGGTATTGTGAAAAAACTTTCCTACTATGTTTGTAACTTACCTTATCAGTGCTTTCTATTTACTATGGGACAAAGTATTGTAACTACAGCATATTTGGTTTAGGTAGAATATTCTTTTTACTTTGCTGTCACAAATGTATAACTACTTGTGTTAATGACTTGCTATGAAAATACTTTTGCATTGATTAACTTTATTTTTGCCTGGTTCAGACAATCTCATACATGGCAGAACGCATAGTTGGCACAGGTTCTTTTGGTGTTGTTTATCAGGTATTTATATTTGATTTGCAGTATTTCTTCACTTGTAATGGTTGAACCATTGCTTCAGTGTTCTCTGTATTTGTCAAGTTACATTTTTGCTTATCCACTTTGCCTTGAATATACTGTAGGCCAAGTGCATTGAAACTGGTGAAGCAGTTGCTATAAAAAAAGTATTGCAAGACAAGAGATATAAGAATAGGGAACTACAGGTTATGCGTATACTTGACCATATCAATGTTCTCAGACTAAAGCACTGTTTCTACTCAGCGGCAGAGAAAGATGAGTTGTACCTTAACCTAGTTTTGGAGTATGTGCCTGAAACGGTCTACAGAGTTTCCAAGCACTATATCAGAATGCACCAACATATGCCTATCATTTATGTGCAACTGTATTTGTACCAGGTAATTGTGAATTTATTAATTGACCTTTTTTCATTAAATTTTGGTTATGAATTTCCTTGGTTGTGTTTGTAGTAATTAGTTATTTGCTTTGAGCTTATAACTTTTGTGCTTTTATTGAATGATTATGCTAAAACTCTTGTAGATATGTCGGGGTTTAAATTATTTGCATCACGTGATTGGAGTCTGTCATAGGGACATCAAACCCCAGAATCTATTGGTAAGAACTTTTTTTTCTTTAAAATTTCTTGTTTGTTAAATGTATTTTATATATTTCTTGAAAGCACAAGAAAAAATCATTAGAAGTATCATGTTTAATATCACTAATTGAATCAATTGATCAAAAATTTGGATGCTAAACTTCATTTAAATTTTTCCTGGGGGCAGACGTTTTTAAAATATCGATATCCTGTATGTTTTTGGTTGGAAGAAAAGCTAGGTTCTGAGTAAACTGTGCCTCATGCTGTTTAATTTGTTGTTCTCGTTGATAATGTGGAAGGGCTGAGTTGATCTACTCATTATAGATTATGCTTTTTCGATAATGATCATTTTGACTCTGTTTACTTCTTGGATCTCTTCTTTATAATACCATAGTGTATTAAACTGACACGTGATTGCATTTCACAGGTTAATCCCCAGAGTCATCAGTTAAAGATATGTGATTTTGGTAGTGCAAAGATGTTGGTATGTTTCTTTTGTTTTTCCTTAACAATATGAAGTCATACAATAGTTTGTGCCTGAGCTTGTGATATTATCGTGCTTTAGGTGCCTGGTGAACCCAACATATCATACATATGCTCGCGGTATTACAGAGCTCCAGAGCTTATATTTGGTGCAACAGAATACACAACTGCTATTGATATTTGGTCTGCTGGTTGTGTTATGGCTGAGCTTCTTCTAGGACATGTGAGAATTTATATTAATCCTCTCTCCATCTCATACGTAGAGAAAATTTCAATTTTTGTAAAAATTACATTTCCACGAAGTTCCCTGTGTGAGAATTCTTTTGGTGATATTTGCAATTCATACTGCTATATTGTATTTTGATGGATACTTGTTTGTCTCAAAAGGTTCTCTTGTTTTCTTCTTTGGTACTCAAATACTGCAAGAAGTAACAACATACAATGAACTTAATACCAATTGTATCCAATGTGTTTTTAGTAGAAGATAACTTCATCCCAGCAAGCACTAGTATTGAATAAATGACATGTTCTCAGAGTGATGCTTATCTGTGATTGTGTTTTTCTTTGCAGCCAATGTTTCCTGGAGAGAGTGGGGTTGATCAGTTGGTTGAGATCATTAAGGTAAAATTTCTCATGTTCTTTATCCTTTTTGCTTGAACATATGTTTTTGTCTTGAGCATTGCATCCTATTGGCTTTGGTTCTTCAATCTGAGTATAGTTATGTGTACTGCAGATCTTGGGAACACCAACCAGAGAAGAAATAAAGTGCATGAATCCAAATTACACTGAATTTAAGTTTCCTCAGATAAAAGCTCACCCGTGGCACAAGGTTAGCAGTTATTTACTTCTCTGTGCCCGTGGAGACTATGCAATTCGTAATTACTTGAGAAATACTTGCAATTGGAGATCTGATTTGACCACTCTGTATATTTATATCAGGTTTTCCACAAGAAGATGCCAACAGAAGCAGTGGATCTAGTGTCGAGGATGCTTCAGTATTCACCAAATCTACGTTGCACTGCTGTAAGAAGTTAACTAGCTTTTACAAATGTTACCCTTAGCAGCTTAATTGTATATATGAAGATCAACTACATCATACTTAACTTCATCCATCCTTGTACACAGTTTGATATTATTAAAACTAGGAAGATAGATATTGAGTTGTGTATGTTCATTGTGTTGCAGTTGGAGGCTTGTGCACACCCTTTCTTTGATGATCTGCGAGACCCAAATGCATGCTTGCCAAATGGTCGACCACTGCCTCCGTTGTTTGATTTCAGTGCACAAGGTAAGGAAGTGATAATGCAAGTGTGTTGAGTTAAATTAAATATTGTGTTTTCCATTACTTACAGTGAAAAAAATGCAGAACTAGTAGGCACAACGGAGGAGTTGCGTCAGCGTCTGATTCCTGATCATGCAAGAAGTTGAACAAATGATTCAGCATTGTAAATGGGATTTTGGATGAATAGATAACCACACCAGCAATGCTACTTTCCCTAACAGTCTAGGTCTCTGCTGTCCATCCTACACAATCATATGACTATTCAGGTTATAGGAACCTTAAAGCCATATATACAATGCAACCTCTTGGTGACAATCTGATGAATGAAGTAGATCTGCCTGGTGATATAGGGTTGCAATCATTTTTTAACTAGTTTATGATTGATTCATGTATGCACCAGCTGTATAAGATAATCAGTTCTTACTATTCTTTGCTCATGTTTCATATAGTTCAGGCTGCTTCTTCTTAAGGTGGACTATGTGGAATTATAAGATGAGTAGGCATCTTTTTTCTTTTTTTTCGGCTCCTATTTATTGTGTATTTCATTCTTTGTAATAACATAAAAAAAAAATCTTCCTTTTATTCTCTATCTTATGTTTCCTTCTACTAATAACTGCTAACCATTCTTTTTCTGACAAATGTCTATATGCATCAAGTTCTTAATAATATATTCTAGAACAAGGTTTATTTCTTCATGTATATATGTTCTCACTTCAATCATTGGAATAGAGAATGAGCTTACTCTTGATGTTAGGGTTGTTTCAACCCTTACAACATGAATCTAACCATAAAGAAAATAAAAAAGCAATGAGAGAATTTAGACTACAGAGAATAAAAAAATTACCCCTATTTAAAATTTTGATAGTTCCATCTAAATCTATCTTTCGTTATTTCATCAAAAATTAAATATAATCATACAACTGAAAGTATTAGCTCAGAAAAAATATTAGAAAAGTTAGAGTTTAGAGGGATGAAAATTTAAATACATTATTCTCTAAACCAATGGTAGTTAATATCAAAATAAAGACATTGAACCTGAAATGCAATAAAATAAGGTTTTTTTTTTTCTTGCGTAAATATACCATTCGAAATTATAAAAAAATAAAATCCTAATACATATAACAATTGACGATACTATGTTATTAAAATATAACAATAAAATAAAATAAATAAAAATTGAATAAATAATAATGTCTGTCAGATTATTCCGTACATGATTTTTTATGACAAATTTTAAAATGTATACCAAGATAATAGGGTTAAAACATTTGTTAATTAGTTAATTTTTTTTGTTACATCGTTTTTTTTAATATTTTTTTGTAATTATGTGTTCAATTGAATTAATGAGCCACGTGTAAGATTTAAAGCAATATTTGGTTTTCAATTAAAAAACCACGTATATAAGATTTGTTTGTTTTTCAATTCCTTGTTCCCAAATAATAATTTCCAGTTCATTGGATCAAATTCATGAATAGAAATGGTGTTTGACTTTCTTAAAAAGCGGTCAATTTTTATTGAATATTTTGCTTATAAATCTCTTGAAACATGCTCTCCATCTAAAGATTAATATTCAATATAGCAAAATTTATAAAAAGCTTTAGACATTTATTAAATATTAGTAATTGTATAAATTCACAATATTTGGAAAATTAAAATTTACTTTTAATAAAAATATATCTCTTAAGATTATACTTCTTTTATCATAAATTAACATTATCTTAAAATTATGGAGTAATTATTTTTTTAAAGTATATTTAAAAATCTATTATATTAAGACTAAAAATCTCATAAAATTATTTTTTAATTTAAATAATTTCAATATTTAAGTGAATGATTTAATGTATAAATTATTATATATATATATATATTATAAATTATAATTAGAACTTAATTATTAATTTGGAATTTAGCCATGTATATAACATTGTTCTAAGACATATCACGAGATATTATAACAGCCTAACATAAAAACTTTAAAAAATAAAAAAAAAATTCATGAATTGATAAATAATTTGTATGAAAATCGTTATTATCAATTTCTCTAATTAAAATATTTTAACAAAAGTTATATTTAATTAAGAAAAAATAATAAAAAAAATGAAATTGAATAATTAAAATGAAAATTAAGTCGAAATAATAAATATTAATCTTATATTAATTATTTTTTAATTTTATTTAAACTTATCGATGAAAACTAAAATAAAAGAACAAAAACCTATTTCTTAAAACAAAAACCAGAGTTTAAAGAAATATTATTTCGTAGTAAAATAGTAAGAATTATAAGAAAAAACAGATTGATCTGGATAGATTCCATGTCAAAATCAAGAAATCCAAAAATGGTCACACTCGTAATCATGAAGCATATGTCACTTTCTCAATCAAATTATAGTGTTGCCTTTATAAACCTTTTTTCTCTTAAATGCATAAAATCATAATCAAACCTCATTTGCTTTTTTCTTTTTGGTTTGGCTTCATTAAGTTGTTTCAATTAAAAAAAGTAAAAGAAAAAAATATCTGAACTCAGCCCCATTTTCTTCAACCTTATGTTAGTTATTTGCATTTAGTGTGTAAAATGGGTTTTATTTTTTATATTTTTATGTTGATACTTTAACAAAATTTTAACAAATTCTTCTTTTGAAGTCAACTGAGTGTTTTCTCTTTTCTTTTCAAGTCAATTAAATATTTAAATCAAACTAGTTGAATGTTGTCACAAGGACATTGTGAAAATTTTGTCAAAAGAATTTTGTTAAAAAATTATTTTTATTTTAATTAGTAGTTGTATTATACATCTAGGTTGAGATGTACTTGATTTAAGTATAGCATGACATTATGACATCATATTGGCCAAATCATTATTCATTCAAAATGTAATTAAATTAAGATAATGGCTAAAGTATCAACATAAATTAGATAAAGTTAAGCAGAGTAATTGATCATATAGATGAGGTTCATCAAGACAAAAACTCATAAACATGGTATGAATAACACACAGGATGAATTAATTACATTTTATTATTATAATATTTAAGATTATTTGACACATTTGATTGACTTGAATATTAGAATGTTTTATTCACCCAGACTCCCGTTTAGTAATGAAAAAATGAGAACATAAGACATCATGGTATGAAGGTGTGAAATTACATTTTGGAGCATACTAAAAGAGATATTTTATTAGTAGTAAATTTGATTGTATTTTACAAATTTTTTAGATGAAGGAACAAAACTAGTAATTATAAAATATATAAGACCAAAAACATCATCAGAAAGAGTAAACGATTCTCTGATAATTTTTTTCTATATATGTTTTTTTTTTATTTTATAAATAAAAAAATATTTAATGTCTTAAAACATAAAACATTTTTAATATTTAATAGAAAGGAAAATGAAGAGGTTAATAAAAATGTTGCAAGATAATTTATTTTTCGAATATAAAAAGTAGAACTTTACTGAGATGAGATGCAAAAAATAATTTATTATAATTTCTTAAAATAATGAGATAATTATTTAAACATCTTTCATATAATAATTTATGAAAATCATTTTACTTAACATAATTTCAATATGTGGTAATGTTTTTAATATTTTATAATTCTTATTCTAATAAGAGAATTTTAACTTTTCAAAACTAATAAATAACTTTTTGTTTTTATAACATCAAATTTTAAATTTGAAATTACATTTCAATAAAAATTTCTTATAAATCTAAAATTTATGATTATAATTATAAATTCTACTATTGAAATATCCAGTATAAATGGCAAAAACCATGATTATAAAATTTTATCTTTATTAAAAATTTGCAAAATAAGATTCTGGATAAAAAAATAATAATAAAGAAATTGATTTTTAAGATTTAAAAAGTTAAAGTATAAATAAAATAGTTATTAAAGTTTGTCTTATAAATTCTTTATTTTAAACAATGATTCTAAGATGATTCTTGTACTATATGTCCAATCGGTCAATCGGCCAAATCCGCCAATCGAACCAGATTTTATAAACTCCGAAAAGTAACGATAAGATCTGTCAGCCAAACGGTCTGGTAAACAAAGACCCATCGGTCCATCTGTAAAACAGCAGCGATGGACCTTCTAACCTCAAGGACCCATCGGTCCATCGGTAAAACAGCAACGATGGACCTTCTAACCTCAAGGACCCATCGGTTCATCGGTGAAACAGCAGCGATGGACCTTCTAACGCAGATCATTAGCTTGTTAAAAAACAGAATGTCATTAACCCAGCCAAGCGGCCATCGGTCGCACGGTTAAATAACCTAAGTTAGATTAATTAACGTTAAACGAGTCAGTAATCTTCATTAGAAGGTCATTGGGCCGTGATTAAGAAACCCTAATTACAGGCCCATGTCGAAGGCTATAAATAGGGCCCAAAGGTAGGTTGGTGAGAATCTTGATTTCGCATTTATTACAGCAGATATATTGATACACCGATCGACCCTTTACTGACTTAAGCATCAGAGTACTTTAGACAGGTACCCCGATCGTCATCCCAGCCGATCGAGCTAAGGAGTGGATTTCGCTGAAGCTACTGGTGTGGAGAAGGATAGCGCAGGTTGGAGAGGTTCTTTTAGTAGGCTTTCGGTCCCTACCCCGAAACATTTTGGCGCCTACCGTGGGGCCGAGCAGTCTTCTTTGAGAATATACCCATATGGTGACCACGAGGAACCGAAACAGCAACATAGACGGAGAAAGAATGGCAGATGATCAAGCGGATACTAGAGAAATGATAAGGGTGATGCAGTAGAGGATGGATGAGATGTAGAGGAATTATGAAGTACAAATGCAGATTTTGCGGGAGGAGAACGCCATCCTAAGGTGGAAGGAAGAAGGAATCCCGTCGACACCTACCGTACCCGACCCTAACAGGTTGAGTCGGGTGCAGCAGCACCGGGATGTCGAACGGGTGGAGAGTCGTCTTCCACCTACAGGACACGAGCAATCACAGCCAGCTCGGGTCGAAAAGACGCAGGCTTCAAGGGGAAATCCGTCGCACACGGTGGCGGAGAGCTCGGGAGCAAACGATGGGGGCCGCCCATCGCGCCAACCGATCCCCGCGTCGGGGTCCTCCCCCTTTACATCGTATATTCTGGAGACGCCGCTGCCGGAGAAGTGGAAAATGCCGACATTTGACAAGTACGACGGCACGACCAACCCAGACAATCACATACGAGTCTTCATGCATCAAATGATGTTCCACGCAGTTAGCGACCCCATCTGGTGCCGTGTTTTCTCGACCTCTCTGACGGGGGAGGCGTTAGAGTGGTTTTTCGAGCTGTCGGCCGGCAGTATCGACTCTTTTGCCACATTGAAGGCAAGGTTCAGCACACAATTCGCGCCCCTGAAATCGGCCATTCTGACGGTCGACAATCTGGTGAACATCCGACAGGAAGATGGGGAATCGCTGAGGAGTTATCTCGATCGGTACAATCGGATGTCGGTCAAGATAAAGGATCTCGGCGACGAAATCGCTCGTCATCACTTCTCATATGGGCTCCAGCCGGGAGTTTTCGCGGACAAGATAAGCCGCAAGAAGTCGAAGACGATGGAGGAGATGAGGAAGCGGGCGGCCAAGTTCATACAGATGGAGGATATGCAGGAGTTCAGGGTGAAGAAGAGGGAAAAGGAAGATGTCGCACTCCCGAAGCCGACCGCACCTCGGCCGAACAAAGTCCCAGCTCGGCCCAGCGAAAGGAAGCCACCTAAGTTCACGACGTATACTCCGCTGGTCGTTCCTAGGGCCAGGATTCTGCAAGAGGCCTTTAGCGCCGATTCACTTCCAGCAGTCAGGAAGAAGCCCCCTCTGCCCAATGCTGACGGTAGTAAACACTGCCAATACCACCGCATGATCGGGCACACCACCGAAGAGTGCCACACGCTCCGTGACAAAATAGAAGAGCTCATTCGGCAGGGGCACTTGAAGAAGTACATTCGACAAGATCGTCCCCCACAGAGCCCGGTGAGGAACAGAAGCCCGATGAGGAGGTGCGAGAACTCTTAAAGAGGTGCGAGGCCGGAGAAGAGATCAGACCGATGGAGAGACGACGAGCACTCCGGTTCGTGATCATCGGAGAAGATTTATACAAGAGAGGTTTCACAGCGCCGCTCCTCAAATGCTTGTCAGCAGACGAAGCTGGGTACGTTATGAACGAGGTCCATAATGGTATTTGTGGAATGCATACCGGTCAGAGGACGATGAAAGCAAGGATACTCCGAGCCGGCTATTTTTGGCCGACCATGGAACAGGACTGCGAAACCGTGATACGCAAGTGCGGAGGATGTCAAGCTCATGGAAATGATATAAAGAGGGCACCGACCGAGCTGCATGCCCTAACATCCCCTTGGCCGTTCGCTCAATGGGGCATGGACATCGTCGGACCCTTCCCGGTTGGCCGAGCGCAGAAGAAATTCATACTTGTGGCGGTGGACTATTTCACCAAGTGGGTGGAAGCGGAGGCTTTGGCTAACATCACCGCTCGGCAAGTTCACTCCTTCGTCTGGCGTAACATCATATGCCGCTTTGGCCTCCCTCACACGATCATCACTGACAACGGCCGTCAGTTTATCGACAAGAAGCTGAAGGACTTCTATAAGCAGGTGGGGATACGACACGTGACCAGCTCGGTCGAGCATTCCCAGACCAACGGCCAAGCTGAGGCTATGAACAAGGTTATAGTGGCTGAGTTGAAGAAAAGGTTGGGAGAAGCCAAAGGAGCATGGGTTGACGAGCTGCCACAAGTCCTTTGGGCCTATCGGTGCACGCCACACGGGACGACGGGGGAAACTCCTTTCAACCTGACGTATGGTACAGACGCTATGCTGCCAGTTGAGGTAGGGGAGCCAACTCTTCGGCGGGACATGCAAGATCTTGAGGTCAACTGTGGACGCTTGCGCGAGGAATTGGACTGGACGACCGAACGAAGGGAGCGAGCGGCCGTGCGAGCCGAAGCATGCAAAAGGATGGTGGCTAGAAGGTATAATGCGAAGGTCAAACCAAGGAACTTCATCCGAGGAGATTTGGTATGGAGGAAGACTAATGAAGCACGCAAAAAGTCGACGCAAGGAAAGCTAGCGCCAAACTGGGAAGGCCCGTTTCGTGTGACCGAGAGCCTACAGAACGGAGCCTATCGGCTAGAATACCTGAGCGGCAAAGAAATACCTAATACATAGAACGCATCGCACCTCAAAATGTATTATAGTTGAACATAAATAAAATGAGCGTTTCATGCAACCTCATCTAACAAGCTGACCGATGGGGCTCCCTACGGGACCCAAGCAAAGCCTGACCGATCGAGATGCGGACTTCTAAGAGGAAGTCCCGCTCAGTCAGCACCGATCTAAACGATCTAACTAACCCTACGGGTAAATAAGTGACACAGGCTGTCCTAGCCGATCGGGGTACCACACCTACGATCTAAAACTTAAAATTGAAAGCGCAGAGATCAATCCTCCGAGACAGATAATCGAGATAACTAGGCGAGAAACTTAAAAATCGTGTGTCAATCGTTCGGCTAGTTCAATACCAAGCGCAGCCAAACAGAAACAACAAGTTGAAAAATAAAATGGCCGATCGCCAACGCGGAGAACTACAAACAAAGTATGACTGATCGTCAGCGAGAAACAATAAACGAAAGGAGATAGATGAACAAAATAAGGCACTTAACATTTACATATAAGTGTTTGTCAAAATATAACCTAATAACCGAGCGAACGCGATCAATCAAAGGGTTGATCGGGCTCGATCGGTTATATCAAAATATACAAGTAAAGTTAAAAATCAAGTGCTTGCAGGGGGGTCATTGACCTCGTCCAACCGGTCGAAGACCCTTTCCAACTTCCCTTCAACCACCCCCAAATGGACGTCAAACCGATCGGGAGAGCATTGGTAGTAGAAGACGGCTTGGTCAACAGCACTTTGGAAGCCCGCCTCATACTGAGCAAATACTTGCTCGTCGGCCACTTGCAGCTCGGCCTGCAACTCCTTGGCTTTTTTCTGCCAATCTGAGGCTGATCCGGCGGCAGTCATGTGCTCCAGCGTCAGATCGTCAAAGCGTCGCTGGAGTTTGCGAAGTTCCTCCGTAGCTTCACCTGCCTTCGCTTGTTCCGCCTTTGCCCGATCCTCAGCAACCTTCAGCCGACCGGCACATTTAGCATGTTCAGCCTTAATGCCGTTCAATCTGTCGAACTGAGTCTTCAGATCCGACGTCGATGCCTTCACCTCATTGAGCTCCGCCTTTGCCGCTACGAGCTCCTTCTCCAAGCCCTCCACCTTGCTCCGGTCGGGGCAGGGAAACTTGGTGTATATGGCCGCAAGCCTAAGGGTCAGCTCCCCGGCGGTTCGAAGAGCCTCTTCTTCGGACACATCTTGGAGCATGCCCGTCACCCGAGGTCCCAGCTGAAAGGAAACCTCTTCATCGAGTCGGACGTCGCCGCCAAGGAGGGCGTCAGCCAGCGATCCTGATGTCTCCCCCCTTTTGTTTTTCTTGGGTGCCCGGCCGATGGGAGAGTCATCTCTCTTGGACTTCTTCCCCTTGTCCGCTGCAACAGCAGCGCCAGAACCGGGAGGCTTCACAATGAAGCGGGGTCTGGAGACGACGCCCGAAGCACCGGTCGGGGCGGTGGTGGCAGGAGTAGGACCGGTTGAAGGGGCGGCAAGAACACTCTGGAGAGGCGCCACCTCCTCAGCGACATCTTCTTCCCTTCGTCGAGTCTTGGCACGAGCCAGAAACTCGACGTTAGAGACGGTCGTCCGGGCCATAATATCTGCAAAACAAGAAAAGCAAATAAGTTAACTGCAACAAATGTAACGATCAGGAAGATCAGAACAACTAACCATAAACCGCCCCCGGCAAATCCGGGGAACGGAGGCATTGGATCAGTGGCCGCGGGGGGATCTTGTCGGGTAGGGTCTTGAGGACGGTCAGGTCGGCCCGCTCGGCAGGAGTCAACCGCTCTTCAGCCCAGGCATTAGTAGGAGGGGGGAACGCCGTCCAATACAACGGAAACTTCGGACGATTCTGTTCATCGAAATTAAATCTCCTTCCCTTACCAGGAATCGCGACCTTAAAAAAGCCGGTCTTGAAACCCTTGTAGGAGGCGAGGTAGAGGGTGAGCAAGCTCTTGTTCGCCCCGAGAAAGGAAACCCAACCTTTCGACGCCGTCGGATGAGTCTTGTAGAAATGAAGGAACAAAGGCATGGTTGGTGTAAGACCGGCCGCTCGGCATAGAACGTCGAACGCTTGCATAGACGCCCAGGCGTTCGGGTGTATCTGAGTCGGTGCGCATTGGATCTGACGGAGGACTGTCATCTGCCAATCGGCAAACAACACAGTTAGACCCAAATCATGGAAGAGGCAGGCGTACACATAGAAGAAATCTAGCCTCACCTCTCCCTTCCCATGGCACACTCTCTCGTTGTCGGCACACACTTTGACTCGAAGAAGTCCATCCTCCACTTCGTCGCTAAAAATCTTGGTCCGCTCGACTAGATCCCCCAGGTCGTTGCCCCATTGAAACCTCGTCGCGTGTGTGCGCGGCTCATAAGGGGCCCAGTCATACCCTGGTATCTCGGGTAAATTGTCTTGTTCTCCCTCGTCGCGGACGTCGATGCCTATGACGTCCCCGCTCTCGTCAGAAGCGGCGACCTGCTCCACCGCGTCCGCGATCGGTGGCTCGGCTTCAGAGTTGCCACTTAGAAGAATAGGGGAATCTGTTGCGCTCGACACTCCCCCGAGCGAAGTCCCCGAGTCGGAAGAACTGAACAAGGCGAAGATCGACCCGCCGCCCCCAAACGTCCCGATTGCCCCACCCGACAAACCATCTAAACTCGATGCACCGGAAGACATTTTTTTACCTGCAAACAGAAGAACACGATCGGAGGCTCGGATAGAAAGAGAAAGGAAAACGTGAAAATAACGACAACCACACAAACCTATTTATAGGGGGACCATGTGACACGTGGCAGTGCCAGAACCCTACGATCACACTCAGATCAACGGTCCACACTTCGCGACGCTTCAAATCATAACTGCCAGGCACGATCTACGAGGCAAAAGTAACCGTTGAAGAACTGGCGGCCAATTAGCACTACGGCCCCTATAAACCTCCTCGCTTCGTTTCCATCGCTCGAGGCTGGGGGGGCTTGTGTACTATATGTCCAATCGGTCAATCGGCCAAATCCGCCAATCGAACCAGATTTTATAAACTCCGAAAAGCAACGATAAGATCTGTCGGCCAAACGGTCTGGTAAACAAGGGCCCATCGGTCCATCGGTAAAACAGCAGCGATGGACCTCCTAACCTCAAGGACCCATCGGTCCATCGGTAAAACAGCAGCGATGGACCTTCTAACCTCAAGGGCCCATCGGTTCATCGTTAAAACAGCAGCGATGGACCTTCTAACCTTAAGGGCCCATCGGTTCATCGATAAAACAGCAGCGATGGACCTTCTAACCTCAAGGGCCCATCGGTCCATCGGTAAAACAGCAACGATGGACCTTCTAACCTCAAGGACCCATCGGTTCATCGGTGAAACAGCAGTGATGGACCTTCTAACGCACCTGTCGGCTGATCGGTAAAACACAGATCATTAGCTTGTTAAAAACAGAATGTCATTAACCCAGCCAAGCGGCCATCGGTCGCACGGTTAAATAACCTAAGTCATATTAATTAACGTTAAACGAGTCAGTAATCTTCATTAGAAGGTCATTGGGCCGTGATTAAGAAACCCTAATTACAGGCCCATGTCGAAGGCTATAAATAGGGCCCAAAGGTAGGTTGGTGAGAATCTTGATTTCGCATTTATTACAACAGATATATTGATACACCGATCGGCCCTTTACTGACTTAAGCATCGGAGTACTTTAGACAAGTACCCCGATCGTCATCCCAGCCGATCGAGCTAAGGAGTGGATTTCGCTGAAGCTACTGGTGTGGAGAAGGATAGCGCAGGTTGGAGAGGTTCTTTTAGTAGACTTTCGGTCCCTATCCCGAAACAATTCTTAAAATATGTGAATCGTGAGGAACCCCGTAAAATAAGATAAAATCCTATATTTAGTCTAAGTTCTAACATTAAAAAGGTAGTGTAAATTAAGTAAGCATATTAATAATTTAAAAAGGAAATATAAATAATTAAAAACTAAACTCGCATAACTTGTTTTAATATTGTTCTCTTTTAGAATTTAATGACAATATTTTACACTTGAATACTGTTTCATACATATTTTGAACTAAAGTTAGAGTTTGATGTCAAAAGTTCTTGTAATAAGATGGTCTATTAAATATCAAAGAATAGTTATAATAAAAATTTAATAACAAGTAAAAGTAACACTCAAACATGATTAACCTTGTATTAAAATAAAAAAATATGCAGGTTAAAAATAAATTTATTGAACAAAAGGCATTCAAAATGCACCTTCTATACAAAGGAAAGTAATTAATTTTAAAAATATGAAATTAAACTCAGTTTTGACCAAATATTTAGACTTTTAGATTTCTTTTCACCTATGTATCCTGAATCATGTAATAATTGTGATTCAAACTAGAAAAAGAGAGAGAAAAGTCAAATTCAATTTAAACACCAAATCAAACCCATCTTGTTTTTTCTTCTGATTCCAAAGCTTCAGTGTGAACTGTTCAAAAGATCCTTCTCAGATTCAATTCAACAAATCAAAACAAAATGCAAAACTCTAGCGAAAATTCTCCAGCTTCCCCTGGGCCGGTGGACCCGGTGCCGTTCCTCCCACAGAGCCGCCAAGTCGCCCGCCGTGCTCCACTGCGGACGGCGGCGAGGTTCTTCCGGCGCGCGAGCGGGCGGCGCCTTATGCTGGGAGAGGCTTCGGTGCGCGTGCGGGAAGCGGCTGCGGCCGAGGTGGAGGAGCGGCAGAGCGAGTGGGCGTACTCGCGGCCGGTGGTGGCGGTGGACGTCCTGTGGAACACGGCGTTTCTGGTGATCGGCGCGTCGGTGCTGTGGCGGAGCGCTGCGGAGGAGCCGAGCGTTCCTCTCAGGACGTGGATTTTGGGGTATTTGGTGCAGGGCATGGTCCACTCTCTCTGCGTCCTGGTTGAGTTCCGAAGGAGAATGATGAGTGGGAACAATTTCCGTTCCAATGTGCCAAACCATGTTCAATGGAGCTTCAGTTCTGACAGTGACCAAGAGTTTTATTATTACGAATCCTCTCTGCAGGGTGATGAAAACAGGTACCAACTCTTATGATCATTTAATACTTCGGATTGTACACAAAATTTTATCAACAGAACATTTCATCTTTTTATAAATGATTATAGGTAAAGTCCATTGATTAAGCATGTTTGTCTGATTAAAGAAATAATTTAGTTGGACAGTGTACACATTATTACCAAGTGTTTATACACCACATTATATAACTTGTATATATAAAAATATTAGCAGCTGGTAAGTATAATTTAACTACAAATGTACAATATCATGTTATAAGTTGTGTATTATAGTAGTCAATTATAAGGTCTTTCTTGACTATAATTTTTTTTGTTATTGTTGTATTGCAATTTTTAAGTATAAAATGCACAATCTATATTTAGTCAGAGATTCATCGAATTAAATTGTAAAATTGATTGGACTTTAATTGGATTATATCATAATTTTATTTTATTTTTATAGGAAAAAACATACATTTCCTTGGGTCCTTTAGAACACTAGTAGCTCCCTGGGCACATGATGATTTATTATCAATACCATAGTATTTGGTCGTTTATCTTTTGTTAGTTTGCATTTTCCTTTCTTAGTTTAGTGTAGCAAACTATAATATGTTTGGTAAAAAAAGTTTGAAATTTGAGTTAAAGGAAAGATAGGAGAAAAAAAATTGAATTTTATTTCTGTAGATTTTTTTATCTTTTTAATTTTTATATTTTCTTGGATCAAATGAAAGCAAATGCATTGTCATATTTTTTCTTTCTCGTTCGAACATGGGTAATTGGTGAAAACCCGAGATTTGTTCATTTTTTATCTTTGTTTCTTATTTATGGATTATATACTTTTCCCACGTAGATGATTTTCTTTCTAAATATAGAAGAAAAGTGAAAATAATAGGATATATTTATTACCAGACTGGAACAGATGGACCTTTAAATTGTGAAACGGCTACAGTGGATGTCCTGTTTGTCTGTGCAAACTCGTGATGAATTTAATGAGAAATTTGTTTGTGGTTTGAAATAATGCTTTGAAGGACAGTACCATACACGTTATTTCACGAGTGTGTGGTTTTCGCCATCTGAATGTGTAAGAAAGATCATTCTGGACGGTTAGAGTGACAATGAATGAAAGCGGTATAAAGGGAAGAAATTGAAACTAACAAGATTTAGAATCATTCAGTTATGCATTGTTTCATGTCTTGATGCATTTTCATTCTCTACTATCCGTTTCAATTCCTCCAATATAACCGCATCACTAAATTCTGTTCATAAAGAGAGTATCTTTCGGAGAGTAGTTTATCTTTTGTTGTTTACCTTACGCAAGGTTGTAAACTTACTGTTTGTTGTTTTGTCAGCATCATAAAACACATAGAGTCAGCAAATACCATGCTTTCATTCATATGGTGGACTGTTGGAGTCTACTGGGTAACTCTTGGTGGCCAGAGTTTGACAACGGATGCACCTCAACTTTACTGGTTAGTTGGAATTAATCTGTAACAACATATATTGGTTAAATTATACGGATATATAGTTAATACCTTGAAGGATTTAATCATCATGCATGTTGTGTCATGCAGGGTCTGTATCGCATTTCTTTCTTTCGACGTTGTGATTGTACTGATCTGTGTTGCTGTTGCATGCCTTATTGGTATTGCTGTTTGCTGTTGTCTACCATGCATCCTTGCTCTCCTGTACGCAGTCACAGATCAGGTTGTAATGCATTCTGCAACCCATCTTTATATATCATTAAAAAAAAATCTCTTCTGTCCCTTCAGTTCGTAAATCTCTATGATTTCAACAAATTCATCAATGTCGAATCATGGATTTATTTTCAATTTTGTTTCATTCCCTTTTGTGCATTCGTCATATTCTTTTTCTCCAACCTTTAAGTACTTAATTTTGATCTTTGATTGGAAACAGGAAGGGGCAACGAAGGAAGAGATTGACCAGTTGCCAAAATATAAGTTCAGAATAATAAAAGAAGGTGATATTGAAGAATCTTCAAGAGGAATAATGATCGAATCTGAGACTGGGACAGCCACCGAACATGTTGTTGCCTTAGAGGATGCAGTAAGTTCCTACTGTTTTTTAGAATAAAATGATCCTATCCTCCAAATGTTATGATTTGAATACATATCTTTTTGTGTTAAGATTTCTTTCTTCCCCTCACATTCCAGCCTAATTTTAAATTTGTCTCAAAATTTTAGTTATATATACACACACTATGAATTCGCTCATTTTAAATTATTTTTTCTGCTTAAATTTGTTACTTTTTATATTTTCTATTTATTTAAGTTAATTTACATATTTTTATTATGATTTTGTTTCTTTTTGTTTTTTTTAAAAAACATGCAAATTTAGGCATAGTGTTTCTGGATACTTGCTAGCCAGTTATATATTCCTGTAAGCTCTTGCGCATATATATAGATCCTTGCTATATTTTCTTATTCCTTCATAAAAAAAAAATATAAAACAAAATAAAACAAGCATTAATACTTTTTTTTATAGGAATTAAGAGGATTTGCATAAAAGTTACGGACGGATTTAAAATTATTCTTTCCGTATAACATTTGCAAATATCTAAATCGTGTCAAAACAAATATATGTTTAGATTATTATTGTTTAATTGTTGGAAGGAACTCCTCATTTTTTTGGAAAAAGTTGTAGCTTTTAGGTACATTTAGAATACTTAAAACATGAACTAAACTCTTTATATTTTTGGTGTACTGAGTCTATTTGAAATATAAACATATTACTGGTTGAAGTTTGGATATTTTTTATTAAAGCCGTGGCTACCTTTATAATGCTTAGCCTGCTGCACCAGGTAGCTGTATATTTTTGATGGATGGCTTCACACTTTCACTTTCTGAATTTGGAAGAGAAAAATTCATTTTTGCTAAAAAAGAAATCCCACTTCTGACATGAATGATTGTGGTATAATGACAGGAATGCTGTATCTGTCTCTCGCCATATGATGATGGTGCTGAAATCAGAGAACTTCCTTGCAACCACCGTTTTCATTGCGCTTGCATAGACAAATGGCTGCTAATCAATGCTACCTGCCCTCTCTGCAAGCTTGACATTTTGGTTGGCAACCACCATCATGAAGTTTGAACAGGTTCCTTTTTTCATTGCATTGATTAGTAGGAAAACAGAGCACTTTTGACATCGCTCTGTTTTCTGTGCCGTGTATATCTCTCCCCTAATCATGTTGGGAACAGTTTGTTTCCACTTACATGTGTATTAACTATTAAGAACATAAGCCTTCTCACTTAAGCTTATGACATGACCAGATAGACACGATGCCTTATACTAGGAAAATAGTATTTATTGCACAAGGTTTCACACCTGTTCTGTATAACTGTATATCTTGCGATGCCAAGGTCGTGGAGGCTTGAATGAGAATATCCAAATCCGTGTACATTGTTGGATTGGACCTACGATTTCTGTACAGCAAAAATAAAATTTATTGTGATTTCCATGCGATTGTTTTTTTGTTGTTGTTTTACTCCTTCGAAGTCTTCAAGATAAAATATGATGATTACTACATTTTTTTTTCATGCATGGTTATTAGTGGCTGTAATGCTGAAATCTCTCTATTGATGGGTTTCTAATATCCATCTCTTTTTTGTGTGAGATCTTCTAGCTTCCTCCTATTTGGGAGCGATGTTACCTTCATATATTTTGTTTGCTTGAGAAGATAGAAATATGTAACATGAAAATAAATGGGTTAAATATGTTTTTGGTCCCTCAAGTATTAGTAAATTTTGGAATTAGTCCCTCATCAAAATTTTATACCAATTTAGTCCTTCATCTTTTAAAATGCGTGAATTTAGTCCTTTTAACCAAATTTTGTTAAGTTTATTTGACGTTTCAAGCGTATTTCATGATAGTATTTAAGTTAACATTGAAACAAAAATGTGTCAAACAATATAAATAATTTAAATACTATCATGAAATGCGTTTGAAACGTCAAAAAAACTTAACAAAATTTAGTTAAAAGGACTAAATTCTCGCATTTTGAAAGATGAAGGACTAAATTGGTCAAAAGTTTTGAAGAGGGACTAATTCCAATTTTCACTGAAACTTGAGGGTCCAAAAACAATTTAACCCAAAATAAATTGGTAGAGTATATGAGAGAACTGAAAAGTAGGGTAAAATTAAGAGATGATTGGTTGAAAAAGAAAAGAGAAAAGGTGAGAAAAAGAGAGATAAATAAAAGTTGGCGACATATAGTATAAAGGTCGTAATATTTGTTTAAATTATTTTTCTTCTTTATTTTACACCAAACACCTATATTAATTCTATCCTTATTCAGCATCTCATTTTTTTCAACCAAATGCACCGTTAAAATCAGTCTCTATGAATGATGAAATCTTGTGGAAGTTGAGATCTCTTGCCATGGTTTTGCCCTACTTCTCCCAAAAGATAGAATTCCTTCAAGCTCCATAAAGGAAAATTGTTATGTTGTCCTTTTGCATGTTTAAGTTGTGGCTTGATAATTGTTTTACTAAGCACGGTGTAAAGAGTATATCATATAATGTTCAATCCATTGACGGGGCATGTGTAAGGGTGGATATCTATAGTTTGAATAATAACATAACACATACACGGTCTTGAATCTAGAGTAACTAAATTGAGTTCAATCATACTCAACTAGTTCACAAGTACGTACTTACGTGGCTTGACTTGAAGAGTATATACCTCAAACCTAAATTATGGAAGGTACAATCTATTAACTCTCATTATTTTTTTATATCTCAATTTTTAAGTACTCATCTTACACTTCACTTATTTCTCTTTTAATTTGATCATATTACTTACTAATTTCTTTTGTGTGCTCAAAATAACATGTGTTAGAAGTAGAAGACGATACGAAGAACATACACAAAAATTTTAAAACCTGTCTTTTTCTCAACAAACATTGACTGTTTTTTTTTTTGGTACATTATAAACTCATTCATCCGTGTATAGTTAAAGAGACTATTGACACCCGAAATACAGAGGTGAACAAACTAGTAAAATACTTTACCACTTCTACAACTAGTGTCAGAAACTAAACCATTGTCAATAAGCTTAAATTACCAACTAAACACTTTAACCTAATCAAGAAGAAAACAAAAACATTCATCTTGGAATATTGAGAGGGAAATTCCAGAAAACAGGAACCCCAGTAACAGTTCGTGCAGCATCATTCTCACCCATTGTCACTTGCATCCCAAACTCTCTCCAATTCTTTTCAATCTCCACCATCGAACACGAAGATTCACGCTCCTGTGGTGCCTTCACCACCCTCACTGAGAAATTGATGACCCCATTTCTCTTACCTTTCTCATCCCAAAGCCTATAACTCAAAAACTGCAAGCTAGTTTCTGAAACAAACTCAGAAACCGCTATTCGTGCTGCTCCCAAACTTTTAAAACCCAGCCATGTTTTGCATTGCACCTCTAACGTGATGCTGTTGACTCCATCAACCAAGAACTTCTCGTTCCATGAAGGGTTGTTTCTCCCACCCTCTTCTTCTGTCCTCGTTGTGAAGAATTTGGTGCATGATTGCGTGTGAACAACAACGTATGTGTCTTTTTCTATTGGTTTTCCGTTCATGCAAAGGTTTTCGGCTGATATAATCGTGATCTCCATGGTGTGAGTGAGGAATGCAAGTATCTATGGGATTTAGATTTTACAGAGACAGAAAATGAAAAAGATTAAGATAGAAGGACCATGATGTCTGAGACATGAAACGTGTGCTTGCTTTCTTGTCCTTTAGAAATGGCTTCGTAATATAATTTAATAATATTGGTGCTTGTTTGGTCTATAGAGAAATTTTAAAGAAGATAGAAATTTGTATGCAGATACCAATATCCTTCTTTACAATAGTCAAGAAATTCCACTGTTGGATTAGACTTATAAGTAAGTTCTACAGAGATCAAATTAGAATATATAACTAAATATAAATCTTATCTTAAAAGTCAATTTTGTAAAAATAATTTATATTTAAAATTCAATTTTTAATATAATATTATAGTTATATATTAGAATTTATTCTACCAAAATTTATTATTTGTTGGATTCATTGTTTCATCCGCTATCAGTCTGTTCATTAATATTTAGTCTCACGTCTGACATGTATATACATCAGAGTGATAACAGTGTGTTGAAATTTTTACATGGAATAGAGATAAAAAAAAGTTTATAATATATAATAGATGTAAACTTCATCTTACAAATCAATTTTATAAAATTGAGTTAAATTTAAAATTTAATTCTAAATAAAGAAATTGAATATAAATAAGAAAGAATAATACAACACAGCAGTCTTGTATAAACAAAATAATAGCGATGGATAAGACATTAACAAACTCGAAAATTCTGAGAAGATTGAATATGATATATATATAAATTTCAAAGAAGGAGGTGCAGCTATTTTTGAACTGTACGTATTTGATGGAGAGCTTGCTTTCTCTGTCTGTCACTGTTTTGGAGGAAATTAGAAGAAAAAGCAAAAGTTGGAAAGTAAATTTCAGTGGGAATGGTCCTGTTCCACTGAGTATAACGGAAGATTAAATGAATCTTTACTTTTCTGCACAAAAGTTGTTAGAATTTGGAGATTTTCTACAAAAGCAATTTCATTCTTCTCTGTGTGCGTCTCAGTGGACAAGTTTATCACGGTGATTTAAAATTCTAAAGATATGATATTTAGTGAGAATAAAGAAATTTCAGAGTTTTTTTAACACAACAAGTAAATTAGATTACATTTGTAAACAAAGTTTCATTCCTGCTTGAAAACAAAATGTTTAGCTTAACGTGCAAGACAATGGAGAAACTTGTAACTCTTCCTTTTGCTTTTCTTTGCTGTGAGCGAAAACGTGGGGAAAAGTTATAACCAGAAAAGGAGAAGCGTGGTTAAATAGACAAGAATAATGTGTTACAAAATATTTATATAAGGACAAGGAGAATGTTACACTGAGTTTGATTCATCAAACTTTTCTAAGAGAGAACACAGATAAATTTTATTATAAATTAAAGTTTTTAAGTTATAAATGGATTACCTCATAAAAAATTTATAAATTACTTTTTGAAAAATTATTTTACTTTGTACATAAATTAATTTTGAATAGTACATAAAAATTTTATTTCAACAAAAGCTAACATTAATTACAACTAAAATTGTTCATAAAAGATTTTTTTTTATTTAACATTTAAATTATACATATTAATTTATTTGTTTGATTAAACTGCTTCCAACTGAGTGAGAAAAAAACATCATCATTTGGAAATATGCGCCTAACAATACCGAAATTTGATATTTGTCATATCAGTTATTATTTTATCGCGACAATGAGTACGTTTTCTGAATTGTCTTCATCTTAAGAAAAGTACTCTCTTCCATTATTTTCTTTTATGTTCTGCCTTATTTTTTTCTCTGGCTATTCTTATTCCACATAATCACCACTTTTATCTCTATGTTAGGGTCTATCCAAGTTATTTACCATATTTCCTAAATGTTAAATGTTCATGAACTTATAATCAACTCTAACGTTCTTCTTCTGAAGATCTCTGAGATTACCACGTCTACATTTCATTTAAAGTTTGGGAACTTTTAATGGAAATGGAGTTCTAGATAAATTTGATAATTTTAAAATTATAAAAATATAAATTATATAATTATAAAATTATAAAATAATAAAATAATAGATAACACGTGACGATAATAAAGTAAGATGATATGACAAGATAATAACTACATTAGTAAGTTAACATAAAAAGTTAAAACGGAAACTCAATTCAAAAAATTAAATTGATTGACTACTCAATGTACCACCAAACTTTAAACCTATAATTTTTATACCATTTACGATTCACTTTTATCTCTATGATTTTTTATCTTTTCTTATCATACATGTTGTTTAACATTTTATTCCTTTACTTTTCCTTTTTTTTTCACTTTCCTTCCACGACAACTAATTTACACAAAAAGAGAATGAATACTTATGTTGTGTTTGGAAGAGATAATCTAAGAGAGTAATTCATGTATTTAGAGAACTTGAAATTCTTTGAAGTAAAATGACTTGTTTGGATAAGAAAATTGCAATTGACAATTTTTTAGAAGGTATTTCAAATAACTAAAATGATAGAATTTGAAATTCACTCAAAAAATAAGGAAATTGAAATTCCACAAGTTGTGAATTCCTCATTGGTTAGGATGAAAAATGTCCACAAGTCCAAAAAGTCGGCTCATCTCAATTTTTAGCTCAGGCTAAATCATTTACATCAACCCGACCCGACTTGACTCTACTACGAGCCCAGCCAGACTTGACCTTCGATCAAAGCCAAAGGTCGAGTCGACTAGGCCAGAGCCTATGGTTAAGCAGAATGGACCAGAACTGAAGGTTGAGCTGAGTCGACTCGAGACGAATATCGAGTCGAACTGTCTTAGGTCGAAATTCAAGTCGAGCCACTCTGGGCCGAAGGCTGAGCCAAAACGTCTTAAGTCAGAGGTTGAACTGACTCGGTCGGACTAAAGTCGAAACAAGTTGTTTTGGATCGAAGGTCGAGCTAACACAACTCGGGTTTAAAGATGAAATTGAGTTTGGTTTAAAATAGAAATTAAATTTGTTTTATCCAAAAAAAAAATTAAAATATAATATATTCTAATTACTCCATCCAAATAAACTGTTTAAAAACTAAAAATAATTCAATTGTATGTAATTCAATTACTATGTATTTCAGTTAACGTTGATCTATTTATATAGTTTATCGTTATATATTCTTCACATTACATCCTAAATAAATTGGAGATAACTATATATATATATATATATATATATACTTGTACTTTTTAATTAATTTATCTTAAATTATTTTATATTTTAAAATAAAAAATATTATTTTATTAATATTAAATAAATGTTGAGCAGAAAAAATAGTGTTCGTATATCATCATCTCTCACAACTACCCCTTTAAGTGAATAATACTAAAAAACAAAATTTTTTGACTGTAATGGTTAGAAGTGGACTTTAAGCCTAACTTCACAAAATTGGTTTGTATATATCTCGTGCGTGAGACTAGAAATGAATGAATGGTCTATTAGCGGCCCGATATCGAGTGAAATAGAATGTCTAAGAAAGTTCCTATAATAGACTTTAATTTTTTTTAAACAATGGTTCTCATACTATGTTATAAAATGAATTTTAAGTCTAGCTCAATCTCAAAACAAAATCGACTTGTAAAGTGAAGTTTGTACCTCACTTATATAATTATAAAGTTATCTTATTTTTAGGAACTTCTAACAGTAATATTTAATAAATTTTTAAAAGATATATATGGAGTAAATATTTATATCTAATCGTTCACGAAAACTTAGTATAAATCTAGAATAAAGTGTACACAATATATTAGCATATAATAATAATAATATTAATAAGATATAATAATATCACTATAAATGCCGCAATAGACGAAAGAACCGTGTCATGGACGAGTTACGTGATTAAGTAGATAACGGCTCTCTGGTGCATGCGAAAATAATATAGTATTAAATTTATGTGATTAAATTAAATTTAAATATATTTTCTAATATAGTATTAGTAAAGTTTTTTAAACATAGTGAGCCACCTGCTAAAAGGGAAAGAAAGAAAAGTGTAAGAAAGGTATAATGAATTAAAACAAAATAGAAAAAAATTGTGAAAAACATTTTAAGACATTCCCCCATTAGTGTTAACCTCGTTCCTTGTGCTCCAAAAGCCAAAATATTTAATTGGTAAAAAAGGAGAATAGTTACTCTCTTCGCAATCTCTGTATTTCTCATTTATCAAATTTATGAAAAGGCCTAATACGATTTCTATTTCCCATTTTTTAACTTTTTTTTCTTGTCACGACTCCTTTTGAAGCCCCCTTCATCATTTTCTCGACTTTTTCCTCTTCTTTTTTAATTTAAAATTTTCTTTTGTTTCGGCTCATCCTTAAATTAATTCTTCATGGTCCATTATCACAGAAGTGAGTTATTATGAAGTATTAACTCTGAAGTCACAGAGCTAAAACAAACATGTTGTTTCTTTTATAGGAAATGCTAAAGTTATTAGGAAAGTAAAAATATATATGTATTATTACTTTTCATATTTGATGTGTAATTTATAATGTGAAACAATATATTGCAAATTTGAATGAAAAAGAAAGATAAAAATGTAATGGTATTGTGAAATAATGGTGTGTAGTTGTTTTAACCGAATGAATAATTGATTTTTTCCATTTTTTTTTCCATTTCCCTGTACACAAAAATGGAAGTATATCACAAGTCTATTATATTATTATTATTATTTTTATTATTATAATAGATAATTTATTATTATTTCTTTTAATTTTATCTTCAATATCTTAGTAAGATAAATGAATAATTCATTGATTGCTTGTTTCTTTTATCCTTCTGTTAATTTATTACTCATTTTTTTATTTTAAATCTTAAAATATTTTGTACAATGAAGATTTGTGTAATTAAAAAATAACTATTCAAATAAACGAAATTAAGAACAAAAAAAAAATTATCTAATAAATTAAGAATTTAGACAATTTAATTTCAGAAAATTAATAATTACCTTTTTTAAAATGCAATACATATAAAAAATAAAACAAAAGAAAATATGTGTACTTAAAATTATAATAAATCAAAAATATGTAGGATATTTAAATAACCTTAATAAATATAGAATGAGTGAAACAATTGAAAAATAATAAAATGAAAAAAAAAAAAATCCTCCTTCTAACTTCCGTTCATTTGGAGGATTCCATCAATCTTTTCTGCCTGCCTACAATTTTTGTCGGCCCAGATCATAAAGTTAAAAGAAAATTCTATTATTATTGAATTTATTTCACAAAAGTGGCTTTAAATTAAAGTTCAGTGACCCATTTTTCTTTGTTTATTATGATGAAGGAACGTAAGGATCTGCGCCATAAACTAATGAGTATGAACTCACTTTGTTAGGGTTTTTGTTAGATTATCTTTCGTATCGAAGAATGTGATGCTCGACAAAACCTATATATGCCTTTTATTCTGGAATAAAAGAATATATATATTTCTTTAACATGACAAAGTATTTTGTTTGTCTGAAAATACACCAATATTTTACTGTTTAAGGTTTTTGATAAAGCCTTTTAATCAAAATTATTATTTAAGTAGCCTTTCAATCAAAATCTGTTGTCGATAGAGTTGTTTAAGGATAATTCATATTGATAAGCAGTGAAGTAATTTTTGTTTACCATTTTTATTCGTCATGTTGAAGTATTGCAATACATTTCTAAATAATTTACTGGTTTACATGTATTTAAATATAAGTAGCACCCGTATAGTTCATGAAAAAATCTCTTAAAAAATGAATGTATTATACTATATATATCATGAATGATAAGTCACCATCAATTCATACAAAAAACCTTCAACTAATAAAGAAAAACTATATAATAAATAATTCCAATTTGATTTTTACTACGGAGAAGAAAGTTAGATGTGTGTAGATATAAATAGGATAACATTTACGCTTATCATTAAGAGGACCATTTCTCTGTATTTAATTGAAAGTGATTATGCAGTACTTTTTTTTATATCACACTTTCACCATAATGGACATATTTGTAAAGAGATATATTAGTAAAAGAACTAAACTTAACAGAGAAATTCAATAATCCAAAACATTAAAGCAATAAATAATAGGTTTTGTGATTTTTTTTATATATTACTCAATGTTTTGACCCTAAATAGGTTAAGATTTAGGATCACTAGGGTGAATGATATCACCACTTTTGAAGTATTGTTTGTTTTGAGTCTTTAACTTATAATATTTTTGTTTTTAAAAGATGTTTCAAAGAGTTGAAGAAGAAATCCATATTTGAACCGTTTACAATCTTGATTCCTATGATATGTTGAGTATATTGGAACAAGTTCCTAGTAGAGATCTAAGCATCTTAGTGGAGGTTAAGAAAACAAGGTCTTGTAGTTATAATCTTGTTTCTGTTCCTACATGCGCTGTTAATGTTTCGATCTCAAATTTTGAAGGAAAATGATTTTTTAACTACTAAATTTTGACAACTTTCTCTTACAACCTTAGGTGACATGTTTTAAATGGTTCTTTATTTTTTCATTCTTAATATTTCAAAATCACTTAGAAGATGACACATCATGTTCTAATAGAAAATTGTCAAAATTTAGTAGTCAAAATATCATAAATTTTTGAAAAAATATCACTAGAGTCAATCAACACATTTGAGCTATTATCCGTTTTGGAGTCTGCAACTTTTTTATAATTTCATTTTTAAAAGGCATTTCAAAGAGGTGAAAGAGAAAAAAAATTTAAACTATTATCGAAGTCTCAAATATATATTTGTCTCATAATACTTAAAAGTCTGGTTAAAGATAATTTAAATGCATCTTTTTTCTCCAATCCTTTATTTATCTTTTAAGAACAAAACTCTAAAAATATTTTAGATTGGAAACTTAACTAAAGTGATTTATATATAATATATATATATATTTATATATTTTGTAGTTAGAGGTCATAACTTGGTGTCACCATAAGTGGGAATTCTTTCTACCTGTCAGCAGAGCAGACTGTGGTTGCCTATGACGTGCAGTGCAGGTAACGAAATTTGATTCCAGTTCTTTCGATTCGCTTCACTTCAATACTTATATGTGAACGCAGAAACGTAATTGATCTGCAACTATAGAATAAATCCTACGGTTAAGTTTTGTCCCCTTTGGATTTTTCTCATCCTTATTGTAATTTGCTTTTATAAGTTAGTCAATGAATTTTATTTTTATATAACTTCTCTAAATTCTTAATTTTTATTCTGTATAGTTAATTTTAACTTATATATAAGCTTTTGTTACTTTTAAAAAATTTAAAGAAATGTTTTTCCAAATATGCTCTTAATACATATTCAGAATAAAATTTATAAATTAAAGTTTAGATAATAAAATTAGGTTTAACATGCTGACCTCGACCATGTGTGGATTCTGAAAAATTGAGTTTCTAACTAAGCATACCACACAAAATTATAAGATCAATCTCGAAACTATATTTAAAACTACTTAAACTGAGAAATGAATGTTGTCTTAATTAGTTACTTGCAAAAGTGTTCTTCTGCATCAAATCTTGTTTAAAAACAGGGTTTGGATTTTTTTTCGTAAACTCCTTGTAAAACTTACATTTTAGTCAAATATAAATTTGCAGACGATTTTGGTAAAATAATCTCATCTTATTCACTCGGTTAATTAATTTTGATATTTAGTTGAATCAATAGATTTTAGTATTATAAGTTAATTATTTATTTACACAAATAATCTGAGTGCCTTAATCAAGGTAAAACAGTTGAGAATGTTTGGTTCGACATTTCTTAAATCAGTCATACATCAAACCATTTCCAACAACGTTGGCAGAAGAAGAACACAGCATGTCCCGTTCCCTAACCCTAACAGAGAACTTAATCACCCCACTGCGCCTCCCTTCCCAATCCCTCAACCCGTAACTCAGAATCTGCAGGTTCTGCTCCGGCGCCGCCGCCCTGAGAACCTCGGTTATGTCTATCCTCGCTATCCCAACGTCCTTCATGCTTGGAGCGTTCTTGCACTTCACTGTCAGCGTGATGGACCTCGCCTGCGCCGGTACGTCCACCTCTAGCTTCTCGTTCCATGACGGGTTGCCGCTGCCATCGCTGGTGGTTTCCACCGTGGCTATGCCGGTTGCGTAGCTGGCGATGGAGTCCGCTCGCACCACCACGTAGAGGCTCTGAGCGGCGTGCCTCCAGTTGGCGTGGAGGTCCTCCACCGATAGAACAGTGAGGTCTAGGGTTCTCTTCAGAGAGTCGTGTGGTCCGGGTTTTGAGTCCATGGGAGAAGGTTGGAGAGAATAGGGTTAAAACTTGGTGTGGGTTTTGCTAATGGAGAAAGAAAGGGAATGGAGTGATACATGTACTTTATAACAAAGTTTCTTATTTTATTTATTTTTAATTTTTCATCGCTATGAATAAATTAAAGGAAAATGAGGTTTTGACAAAAAAATATTTTGACAAAGTTGACAAACTTTCTATAAATAGGATTAAAGTAGATTAAATTTTTATTTTTTAATTAAAAAGAAGTAATAAAAGTAGTACTTTTTTACTTTATTTGGTAGTTTGTCAAATTTTTTTTTTAATCTGTCATTTCCCTAAATTAAATAATAAGAATATATTTGATGTTTCTTAAATTTTAAAAAGATAGAGCCAAACTCTTTTCCAAATCTTACCGCGAAAAGTAAATTAAAGCAATCTATATTCTTTATTAATTATACCAGTGACATCTATACATGTTGTCGATTTTTCATCTTTATCATAAAAAAATCTTAAAATTATAATTATAAAAATAAAATATAAATAATTTTTATAATTTTACTATAAATAGTTGTCATTGGTATTGTTATATCGTCCAGAGATAAAGTCAATTTATAACATATGAACAGAGATAAACTTCATATTACAAGTTGATTTTGTACAATTGAAAATTATGCTTTAAGTTCAGTTTCTAATATGGTACCTACCTGAGTTTGGTTATAGTCTATCAAAATTTGATGCTTGTTGATTTTGTTATCAAATCACCATTAATGTTTAATCGTAGTACTTAAAATTTGTATATATATATCTTGACGTAAGGGATATTCTGCAAATTTCACTTTATAAACTAATTTTATAAGGTTAAGTTAGATTTAAAATTCATTTCTTAACATTTTTTATTTTTTATTTTTTATGTATTTGTATGTAATAATTATTTCAATGTCTCTTAAAATATAAAATTGATAAAATAGTTATGTATTTAAAAACTATTTATTTGTTGAAAAATAAAATTAAAAAAAATGTAAAGCAAAAGAGTAAATTATTTCGAATAAGAAAAAGCTACGTGTCAATCTATTTATACTATACTACAAAATAAAGAAATTTTAATGTAATAGATGTGAAACATGAAGTACATAACAAGAAAAGGAACCTGAAGGCATCCACCTATTTATACTATACTAAAAGATAAAGAAATTTTAAGGCAAATTTGAAACATGAAATACATAACAGGAATAGGAATCTGAATACATCCACCTCTCCAAAAACATTAAGAAATTCATTTTAATAGAAAATACATATTCTCTAATCATGAAAACATATTTCATTCACTAACATTAATAAAAACAATAATCAATAATAACAAGTATATATTTAAGAGAATCAATTTATGGTTGTTAGAATAATGTTTAGTCTTGAGATCTGTATACATGATGAATTGATTGAAAATCTCATTTATAAATCAGTAAAATTGAATTAGATTTAAAATTCACATTTTAATAATATTTATTTATTGTGTTGTAATAATTATTTAAATTTTAAAAATAATTAAGTTTAAAAAGATGATCAAATTAAAGAATGATTAAATTTAAAAAAATATCACTCAAAAAATAAAATTGATAAAATAGCTATGTTAATTTAAAAATTATTTATTTATTTATTAAAAATAAAATAAAATGTAAACCAAAAGAGTAAACTCTTTTTATATAATGATATTAGGAAAAACTATGTGTCAACTTATTTATATACTAAAAGATAAAGAAATCTTAATGCAATGTGAAACATGAAATACATAACAGGAAAAGGAATCTGAATGCATTCACCGTCCAAAAACATCAAGAAATTCATTTTTGTAGAAAACACATTTATCAAAAGTATTCTCTAATCATGAAAACACATTTCTTTCACTAACATTAATAAATTTTTTTTATCAATAATAACAAATATATATTTAAGAGAATCAATTGAGCTCCATTTAAAAAATTTTAAAAGTACAATAAAAATTTATTTGAAATCATTAATTATAGAACTTCTCTATTCTTATATATTTTAAAGTGTTGGATTATCAATAAAAAGTTTTTTTGTATTCATATTTTGTTTTCAATTTTATCTTTTAAGGGATCATCTTTTGAAATTTAATTATTTTTATAAAATTTAATTATTTTTTAAATTAAATAAAAAATATCTACAAAATAAATTAAAAAATATATACAATTAAATTAAAAAAATATTTATATTTAATTTTACAATAATAATTTCATTATTTTTTGTTATTATAGAAAAAATTGAATATATATATATATATATATATATATATATATATATATATATATATATATATATATATATATATATATATATATATATATATATATATATACCCACTATTATTAAAATGGATCTTATATACATTTTTTCAAATTAAGAATAGAAATCTTTAATTTCAACCTAAAAACTAAGAAAAACCCTAAATATCGATGACATAATCACACTAATAACTACTTTACATGGTTCTTTACAAACCCCAGCTTGTTTGTAGAAACATAGAAACACCTCTTATAAGAATCAGGTTCTCCAACCTATATTAGGTTTACATTGGTTCTTAAATTAAAAATAAGATATAGAATAAATTTTGATATCCAATAAATGTTTACACCTATTTTTTATATATTATTTTATTTTTATATGTTTTCACACTCCATTTTTTCTCTTACTTTTTAGGAATAATATGATTATTAAAAAGTTAAAATTTTATATTTATGAATAAATAAAAAGTAAAAAATAAATGTAGGAATTTGTTAGGTGGTGAAATTATAGCTTTTCAATGAAAGATCGTGTGTCGGTGGTGATATGTTTACTTTTATAAAATAAAATACACTCAATTCATAACTCAATATATAATTATATTTAATTATATTTGTTTTATTTTTTAATTTGAAAAATTTAGCACACATTTTTATATTATTGTCGTTATTTTAAATTAAAATATATTTTTCTTATAGTATTACTTTTTAAAAATAATATAGAAGGTATCGTGTTTCATGTTTCATGCATATTACACGGTTGTCATTGTTTGGAAATTTTACGCGGGTCCCATGCAATGTGAAAAATCAGGAAGCGGGACCAAACTTTAGAAGGAAATCTCTGACTTATAAATTTTAATTTGACTTCTCCACCCATTAAATAGAATTAATAATAGGATTGCAGTTTATAAGATTAAAATTTGTTGTCTTTTTTCAAATTTAAAAAGAAATTAATATAATTTTAAGAGATGATATAAACTCATATTTGAGTAAGAATGTTGAAACATTAACTTAAAACGCTAATATGTCATAATTTAACACAGTTAAATTAATAAATTATATTTATTCATTTTCTTTAATTTAAAGATCAAATTACATCAAAATTTAAAATTTTAATTTAACGTAAGTACTAAAAATATATTTATGTTATGAATTAATGATTGTCCATTGATTTGATACATTTACTCATATGATTCATTACTCTTTATGGTAAATATTTGTATTAACTAAGTTGATTTGTTTCCTTTATGGATTACATATTGTATCTATAAATAGGACTCTTTCTATCAATAATAATACACAAATGAGTTGCTCCCTATTCTCTATTCTCTATTGTTTCTTCTCTATTATCTGTCGTCATTCTCTATGTTATTCGCTTTATTTCATAAAAATATATAGTTTTTACTAAAGAAAGAAGTAAATTTAAAATTAGAGAAAGTAAGCACATTTCAAAATAAGTGGTTATATGTTACCGTTACTCAACTGCATCCTCCTTATACTCTCAAAATCTAGATTCTCTCCCCATTTCTCTCAACCTCCGCACATAGTTAATATCTTAGACGATGCTAAAAAAATAGAAAAAAGGTCTCAGATTTCATAGTCTTTGACGTTTGTCCCTCGAGCTCTTTTTTTCTTTTCTCCACTTCATTTAAGAGAGGTTTTTCACACAACAAATAACGATATTTTTCTCCTTTATCCACTGTCATCTTCTTCCCAAGGTCAAAAATATCCTTTTTGGATCTCACTCTCATCTCCCTTCATTAATGATCATTATAGAATAACTCACACAAGGGATCACACACCACGATACCAAACACAAAGAAAAAACACCTGAAAAATACTTCTTGGAGAGGCAAAGCCACTAAAACATAGAGCTTTGAGAAGATAAGAGAGATACACATGCAAACATTGTTTTGATTTTGAAAAGCATAAACCTTATATGTGTATATAAATCTCTACATTTGGAAGCTTCTTTTAGTACGTTTGTTTATTAATAAAAACCTTTTATACTTTTTCCTTAATTTCTTTTTATCGGAATGTGAGTGTTGATTTTAATGGATAATATAATATGATGCTTATATTGGATGTTTCAAAATAATGCACAAGATGCACACTAAACATGGATATTGGAATAAAAAATTTTGAGATAACTATTGAATATTAAATATGTCTAGGCATTAATTGAAAAAATTTTATTTTTGTTTGGTGATATTATCAATTATTGATTTTGTTTTTTATAGATATATCGCATAACATTAATTATCATGTTGAGTCTCAAATTCGCTTGATAATAAAAAATTTCATAATATTGATTATAATGTCGAGTTCTGAACTCGCTTGATAATCATTATTTTCATAGCTTTAATTATCATGTTGAATTCCAAACTTGCTTGATAATCATTATTTTCATAACATTAATTATCATGTCGAGCCTTACACTCGCTGATAATCATGATTTTCATGACATTAATTATCATGTTGAGTCTCGAACTCGCTTGATAATCATTATTTTCATAACATTAATTATCATGTTGAGTCTCAAACTTGTTTGATAATAAAAATTTTCATAATATTAATTATCATGTCGAGTACCAGACTCGCTTAATAATCATTCTTTTCATATATTTTTTTCATAACATTAATTATCATGTTGAGTCTCGGACTTGCTTGATAATCTAGATTTTTAATAACATTAATTATCAGGTCTAATCTCGAACTTGCTTCATAATCATTATTTTCATAACGTTAATTATCATGTCAAGTATTGGATTTGCTTGATAATCAACATTTTCATAAATTTAACTATAATGTTTAGTTTCGGACTTGCTTGATAATCATTATTTTCATCACTTTAATTATCATGTCGAGTCTTGAACTCACTTGATAATCATTATTTTTATAAACATTAATTATCATGTCGAGCCCCAGACTCGCTTGATAATCATTATTTTTATAAACATTAATTTTCATGTTGAGTCTCAACACTAGTGCAAAAAAACCTTTTTATACCGGTTAAAAAAAGTATTTTATACCGGTTGTAGAATCGGTATAGATACAAGCGGTATAGAAAGTTTCAACTTTCTATATTTGTTCTATAACCGGTATAAAAAGTTCCATCTTTCATACCCCTTCTGACTTAAACCGATATAAAAAAGTGATTTTTCATTTTTTAATGAAAAGTTTGTTTTTGCTTCTTACCACATACAAAATAGGTAATAATTATCCAAAACATCCAGACAACAAATTTCATTCAATCTAATATTCACATAAAATACAATCTAAATTTTATATGAAATATAATACTGATCACATTTCTAATAGATAAAAATTATATTATTGGTTCAAATTTATTAGATAAAAACTAGAATAAATAGAACACACAAATGAAAGGAACGGACAAATTTGTAATTAATCTCCCTAATAAAATGCACTCAAAAGTGTGTTTTAAAAAGTGTCCTCTTCTAGACAAGTAACCAAATTAGAAACCGTATACTATAGCATCCCATCATCATAATGTTTAGGACATTTGTTAAATGTTCTAAGTACAAAAATCATTCTAGCATCAGAGGAATACTACTGTAGTAATTAGACACACTGAACATAGCCTTCCCGCAACTTTTCCAAAGATAAAGGTACATCTTTAAGATAAGAGGCACCACAACCATATTTTCCTTCAAAAAATAACAAAAGCAGAGATTTTAAATAAAGTGTATTTGTATTTATTTTTCTAACCTAAACTTTAGTCTACATTAGCATAATCAGATGATATATGCAGTAGCAAGAAATGTTTACCAAATGTGACAAAAACAGCACTGTGGCCTGAGAGCAAGTATCACGAAATTCAGATCTGACCACTTCCCCACCTTTCTCTGCTACGTTGACAAACTGCTGAAGTGAACGCACAAACTTGTTAAGCAACATTCCATTAAAAGAGTCATCCTCAGCTTGTGGGTGCTGAGGAAAAGCTCCCGATATAATTCTCTGAAGTCCAACTCCAAGTCCAAGACCACCAGGAGGTGCAGCACCAGATTGAAATCCACTAATGTTGTTATAAAACCTTCTCATTCCAGCAATTTCTCCAGCATGGTTGCACTTAACTGTCGCTGCAGCTTGGTTACACTTACCAGAACTGATAACATCTAAGTTAAAAGACTCAGATACTTTTATGTTTTCCCCGGAAGCTGCAACTGCCACAACCATTACTGCAGGAATATTTGCTGTTTGTATTGGCTATTCAATTTTCCCAGTGCCAATTTTTATCTCAAATAAAAGTAAAACAACATCAATTGTGGGTTGTGCTCTTTGCCAAGTATTTACTTTACAAAGTTTATCCTGATGTGAAATACATGCACACATAGTGTAAAGAGAAACTGGTGAGGACTTCATAAAAATAAAGATATAATTACACTGTCACCAATATATATATATATATATATATATATATATTTATATATATATATATATATATATATATATATATATATATATATATATATATATATATGCATTAGAAAGTAAGTAATAATAAAAATGAAAGGAATTTCGGCACAATAAAATTTACGCAACCACCACATTTTTGGACCAGATCCAAAATGGAAGTTAAGTACAATCAGATTTAAGTACAAATCAAAATCAAAGGAATTGCAACAGAAGAAGCAGAAGCACAAAATCAAACCTTAAATTTTCTACGAAGTTACTTTTTTGAGCAGAGAATGACAATAAACCCAAGTAAACGATCATCGTTCGTTTGACACTTTAAAAAACATTTGAATTTTAATTTTCAAATAAACTTACAATTATGGTCATACAAGAAACGACACATCACAGCATGCCCTCCATATTATGGAGAATATGATGGTGATGGTGATGATGATGACAAGGTAACTACAAAAACATAAAATATTGGTTTTCAACAACGAAATAGATAAGCCCGACCTGAAGAAGGCCCTGGCTAGTGCATGGAGCACTTGAAAGTGATTTAATTATCCAATCTCGAACAATTCTCTGATACAAGGTACAGACTGTGGCTGTCCAAGCTGGATCATTGATGTCGGTAGTAGAAGAGTCGTCAGTAAATGAAAATAGCATAGAGTCTATGCAGGAAGAGTACCGTAAAACCTGCAAATATACCATTAATCTTAAATATACCATCAATTTTAATCGTGCAAAACATTTAGTAGAATGAAGATTAAAAAGAAGACACAATTTCCTTAACCAGGTCCTACTTTGGGAATATCATAATGCTTAGTGAGGTTGGCCAGATATTGATTGAACTCATGAATTCTATCTCGATGAGACTTGTTTGCCATTTTTGCTAGTCTTTGAAGCTCAAGTTTCTGTGTCTGATGCAGAAATCACCTTTCAGCTGGAGTAAGATGATCATCAAAAGATACACTCTCTCTACTGTCTTCATGATGATCCATTGACATGTTTCCACCTAAGATATCTAAAATCAAAAGTAAAATATAAATTGACAAAAGAAATTGTAAAAGAGGCATGAGTGCAGTGGAACATGAGTTAATGTCAAACACTTAAATATGCTTACACAATTAGTTCAATCCTTCTTTTTTTCAAGTACTATTTGCTTAATCTATAACGATAACAATAATGTTAGATGTTAGTATTTTGTTAGTAAGAGTGAATCTATAATCTCTCTCGGTCTCTCTTCTAAACCTACAAAAACAACCTTATAAAAGACAATCTTATAACTCGTAAGTGTTAGTAAGAAAAATTAAACGCACAACCTCACTCTCACTCTCCGTTTCAACTTTATGACTAAGTTATCTCATAACTCGGCTCAATCTATCATGACATGATGAATCCATTCACATGTTCAACATGTAAGTAAAAAGATGTAAGCATAAGCAATATAAACCTAAAGAAAATGTGTAAGACAAATTAAAATTTTGACCATATTTCCATGTTTCTTTGCCCTTTGAGATCTTTAGCAGTCTGCATCACTCCATCCTGAGACAAGAACACATTTTCAATAACCAAAACTATTGAATAGAGGAGTCAACATTTGATCAAATAAGACAAAAATATCAACTGACTTGCAAATATAAATATATTAAGCCACACCGCAACAATGTTTCTTAAAATCATTGTTGAATAATTTTTTACCCATAGGAACTAGTTATGGTTATATTTGATTATAAAAACAATCAATTATACACATGATCAATTGTTGAAGAAACAATATCACTTTTACAACGTTCACCAACTAGACAAAGTAACTCTAATTGTTTCCTAAATGTTTTCTAACAACTTTAATACACATCTCCTCTATAAATCACAAGATTTAGAGAAAAAAAGGGAAATAAAAGCTCCAGGTACATCACGTACTTCCTTGCCGTTTGAAATGCATCCATTAATAACATCAAAGACACCTTTGTTTAACATCTTGTATAAAATCTTGCACATGTTGTGATCAATTCATGGAGGAAACTTTAGAGTTACTTGCATAATAATTGTAAGAAAGGAATCAACAAAAGAATAAAGCTCAATTTAGGTGATGAAAACCCCTTTCAAAAGATAAAATAGTCACAAAATATATAGCATGCACAAGCCCTGCCTTGCTGATGAAAATCATAGACACAGAGGAATGAAAACAATTCATTCATGTAAGATTATTCTCCTAATTAACATAAATATGAAAGTAAGTAACACTGGTCTCACCACTCAGAAGTACTTTTTTCAAGAAGCAACATGTTTTTTCCAACTCAAATCATACATTGGAAGGCACTGATTTATAAATCTTTGCCACAAGGTCACTGAGTGTTAGTTTAAAACCTTTAGTGATAGAAATTAGAATGTAAGGGCTAGCCAAAATATTCATTCCAATACAAAAAATAATATAACAAACTGCCACACATTAATAACATCTCAATATTTTTTTCATGGTTAAGCTCCTGCAATGCGATAAATAGTAGATGAAAAAAGGGACATAAGTATTTGAAAATGCCATCAACCTTCAACTTCTAAAATAACACAAGAATTAGTAAAGCACAACCTATGAATGCAGAATTCATTTGCCAATTTTAACTGAAGCACTCATAGTGCCTTCGGTAGCATTATTGAATAAAAAAAATTTAGCAGCTCCATAGATTGCCTTCGTTGGATAAACTCGAGTTGTCATGGACAACCATTTCAGCCACGATTTCAACACCAACTTGTTCCCAACCACCAACCACCACTAGGTTCTTCACCTTCAAAATCAATGTCGATTGCAACCAGTTGAACCTTCATCGGAGCCATTCTGTTCTTCTGCTACTTTTTAAGAGCTTCTAATTTTTTTGTCCATAAAAAATCCCCAACCCTATTCAACACACATTCACCCTTCTAACTTCCAATATTAGTTAATAATAAGTCACAGATTGTGTAAGACCCGTAGAATTTAATTAATTAAATAAATAATTAATTAATAAATGTGGGTGGGAAAATAATTTATGACATTAAATTATGATGTGTATAACGTGGAAAAGTATTAGTTCAAGTGGTTGAGAGTAGTTTGATTGTGTGAGAGGACTTGGGTTCAAGTCCTATGTATGCCAATTTTGTGTTATTATTTGTTATTATTTTAAATATATGATAATCATGCTGTGAAATAATATGATAATTGGATGATGATTGTTAGCATGAAATATGAATTGGCTTGATGGTTTGATATTGATTTGGCAATTGCATGGTTATGGGTTCAAGTCTTGGAGAACTTACATTAAACTTTATTTTTTGGTATTTTTTGCTTTGGCTTGAATATGTAAAGGTTGAAGGAAAACCCTAGTAGTATGGCAGTTGAGGGGTGGTTGGAAAAATAACTATAATGAGTTCGTAAATGACATTAAACATCACTTATTGCCCAATTTTCGTCCTAGGATATTCACCTAGTTTTTAGGCACATTTTAAAAGGAAAAAGTGGGTTAATAGAGAAGGTTTGGCAAGCTGGAAAATATACCCAGAGAGAGAGCACGAAAATCTGGAATTTTGTGAGGTTTGAAGGAGATTTGTGGGGATGAATTGAGAGATGGCTAAGGAGGCAATTGGTAGGGAGAAATCTTAATCGTCAAAGCTTTAAGCGAAGGAAAACTAGGTTAGGGGAGTTTCTTACGTTAATTTGATGTTTTGGTATCAATTGTATGATCATTATACGTAAATTATGAATGGTTGTTAATTTCTCATCCATTTTGCATGCATTTTCTGTGTTTTGGATGCAGCGCCTGGCGGTGAGGCCCTGTACCGCCAGGCGACACAAAGCCTGTATAATTTCTGGGTTGTTTTTGGATGAAGGGCCTAGTGGTGTTTGTTAATCCGCCGGGCGACGCGAATCTATGATTCGATTTCCACTGTTCTGCATATTCTGACATGTTTCTGAACGGGGAAAAATCATGGGTTAGCTCTTAAAGGATGATTTGACTTAGTCATTCGTTGAAATGAGTGTAATTATTGGAGGAAATTAATGGAACAATGCAAACGATATGTTAGGGTTATCAAGTTGGGAAAAATTGAAAGAGATGGATAATTATTGCGAAATTGAACTGTAATCTAAGCTGAAAATGATTAGAGTTGATCAATGTACTATCGTTATTAGGCTCCTGGTTGAAACAGAGGGGTATCAAACTAAAATATGTGTGAGAAAGAGAAGGGTGCGGGAATAGGGTAGCTGATGCAACAAAACTTGATATGTGTTCCAGAACTGGTGTGCCGCCTGGCGGTTTATAGAGCGCCGCCACGCGATGGCATGAAATGAGAAACACTCTTGAGATGTTTGGGCATGCTGGGTCTGGTTTGAATACTGTGGTAAACCTGAAGGAGGACAACATTGAACGAATAGTGAAAATATCCTTTTTTGGTATTAACTTGGGAATTGATGAGTAACTTGGAAAAGGGAAGAAATTGAGAACAAATATGTGACGGGAAATTTGTGATCATAATTGGGATTGGGCTGAAATACTTGACATAGGTTAGTATAGGTTTCACCAATTTTCGCTAGCTAAATTGAGGGTTGAATTAGGGAGAGTAGCAACATGCGTATAAGAAACCATTAGCCTATTAGATTACAAGGTATGATATAGCATTGATATGGTAAGGATGTACATACTAGGTTACTACCTATAAATGGAGATGTTAGACATAAGCTGGTAAGAGGTGCAGAAATTATATGTGAGATTGCATACCAGTGGATTTTAAAATGGATAAGTGCAAAAAGACCAGTATAGCTCGTAATACTAGTATAGCGCCTGGCGGAGATGTTGGAACCGCCGGGCGATAGCGAGGGATCAGTGGGGTCTTAGATTGGGTGGCGCCTGGCGGAGGGGGAAGGTCCCGCCAAGCGATTGCAGCGGAAACAATGGCCTCTGAAGCAGCGTCCGCTTGGCAGTGTGGACAGTTCTGCCAGGCGGTTGTTGTAGACTTTGTAATTATTTTGAGGTGCTTGGCGCCTGGCGGTACGTGTCCCCCGCCAGGCGGTCTGGAAGCAGATAGCGCCTAGCGGTACGTGTCCTCCGCTAGGCGATTTGGCTGCTGTAAGTCCTAGTTATTGGACTTTGTAGGGTGTTCTACAAGGCTTTTGGTGATGCTTCAAAGGTAAGATTGTTGGGTTCCTTGAGTTGAGCTCGGAACGTATCCCTTGAGTTGAGCTCGGAATGGCATCCCTCGAGTTGAGCTCGTGATGGCGGATGAACACGAGGAACCCTTGAGGTTAGCTCGGGTTGGCTAGTGTTGCCGGTGTGAGTGTGATGGTTGTGGCCAGTACGGACGGGTCCAGATAGATTGCCCTCCTTAGTGAATCGCTGACGAGTTTGGTAGTATTGGGACATTACGGGCTATGTTCGTAATTGGAAACTCCACCTGGCGTTACGGTGTATGATCTGTGGCATTGGTTCCCGCATGTGCTCTGTCGGTTGTGGCCGATAGTTTTGGCAACAAATTATCTTGGGGTAATCACTAGAAGAGGTAGAACACGAATGGTCTGGTTGTGGCCAAATGTTAGTGAATAGAGACAGAAATTGTATATTGGTTCTTTGTAGAAAATATAATTATATGGTTGGTTATTTAATTATTGTTATGATGTATGTTGATTTCATAAGCTCACCTTATCTGCTTGTGTTTGGCGATGATCGTGTACGCGGTACACGTGAGCAGAGGATGTTGATGCAGGTGGAGCTGGTGACGCTTAGCTACGGAGAGGGGATATCCGGGATGTTTTATATTACTTGTATTTTCTATTATTAGAAATGAAATGTAAACTCATTTGAGACGTTTATTTCGGATTATGACACTTTGGTAATTATGGACTTTGATTTCCATTATTTACATTTATGAAAGTTTAAATTTCCCGCGTTTTTGGGAAATGAACTTTATACATAAATGCGACATCTTTATGATTTTATTTGTTTTATTTATTTAAATCAGTAATATCCTGACGGGATGTTACAGATTGGCCATGTTCTTCTAGGCTAAGAGATTTAACGTTTTAAGGGGAGGGTTTTCATGGAACACGTGGCGATGGTGGTCGGAGAGACGAGTATTGGTCATCGAAGGGGAGTTTTGCGTTGCCAAAACCCTAAACGAGGATAAACTTTTACCAGCAATCACAAACCACCACCATAACAGAATGCGAGAGCATGAGAGGAAGAAGGGAATGCGTCACGAGCAGCACAACAACGACGGGAACAGTCAGCGACAATGCATGAGAGGAAGAAGGGAATGCATCACGAGCACCACCAATGGCGACCAGAACGTCAGCGAGAGTGCGCGAGAGGAAGAAGGAAAAGTGCAAGAGCATGGGAAGACCTGACTTTGTCAGAAAGAATTGCTTTGAAGCAGGGAATGCGAGACGCGGAAAAGACCGAAGAGTACATTTCACTTCTATACCGTTACGGGGACTAAACGGTGTGGAATAACTCTTTTATTATTATAAAATTGCGATCACATTTTATTTCTATAACGGTTTAAAGTATAATAGTTATTAAATGTTTCTTTTTAAGAGTTTTAAACCGGTTGGAATTAAAACAAGTTTAAAAGTTATCAACATTTTTATTATCATCTTTTTTTTATATCTGATAAATTAGAACATGTATAAAATTTAAGCTATAAAATGTGTTTTTTGCATTAGTGCAAACACGCTTGATAATCATTATTTTCATAACTTTAATTATGTCGAGTCCCAGGCTCACTTGTTAATTATTATTTTCATAACATTAATTATTGTCAAATCTCAGACACGTTTGATAATCATTATGTTTCATAACATTAATTATCACGTCGAGTCTCAAACTCGCTTGATAATCATTATTTTTCATAACTACAATTATCATGTCGATTCCTGGACTCGCTTGATAATCATTATTTTTTATAACTGTAATTATCATGTCGAGTCCCGGACATGCTTGATAATCATTACTTTTCATAACATTAATTATCATGGCGAGTCTCATACTTGTTGGATAATCATTATTTTTCATAACTTTAATTATCATGTCGAGTCTCAGACTCGCTTGATAATCATTATTTTCATAACTTTAACTCTCATGTGGAATCCCAAACTCGTTTGATAATTATTAATTTTTATACTTTTAATTATCCTTTTGGGTCTCAAACTTGTCGTATAATTATTTTTTACAACTTACAAAACCTCTTAAAAACATTTCAAGTTTACAAACCCTTCCATCTTTTCTAAATAGTTTTTTTATCTAGAACTACGTGATCTGTAACATCCCGTCAGGATATTACGAATTTAATAAAATAAAATAAAGAATTAATTACACCATAATTAATTATACCTCATTTCCCAAAATCCAGGGAAATATAAAACTTTTAACATCATATAATAAACATTGTCTCATAGCGTACAAAGTGAAATAATGTTCCAGAATCTCATTAACCGTTTACATATTATTTAAAATCTAAAATCAAGAAAACATATAAATAAAAATCCCATGATCATCCCCTCTACGCAGCTAAGCCTCACTAGCTCCACCTGTATCATCACCGGCTCACGTGTACCGCGTACACGATCATCGCCAAACACAAGCAGATAGGGTGAGCTAATAGAAGAAACATATAAAAGTGTACCACACACATATACATGTAATATAGATAAATCATTACATCAATAATATAACTCTTCCTTTATACCACATGGCCACAACCATATATAATATCATTGCATTTCCCGCAACACCTGCCCCATTCCCATCACATGGCCACTACCACGTACATCGATACACCTCATTGAAGACTCGTTACCTTCCCACCACATGGCCACCACCATGTATAGTGAAGTATATCAAGGAACCTCGTTCCAGTCCTTTCACATAGCCACAACCATGTTAGTAGTCTTCTACATCTTCTATTAGGTATCCCAAAGCGCCATGCTGCCACACCTATCGGCCACAACCGATAGAGCACGTGCGGAAACCATGTTACGAATCACACACCGTAACGCCAGGTGGAGTTCCCAAATACGAACATAGTCCGCAACGTCCCAAGACTACCAAACTCGACAGTGACTCACTGAGGAGGGCAATCCATCTGGACCCATCCATACTGGCCACAACCAGCACACTCCCACCAGCACACTCGCCAACCCGAGCCATAACTCAAGGTTCCTCGTGTTCATCCGCTATCCCGAGCCACAACTCAAGGAAGTCATTTCGGGCCACAACCCATAGAATGCCACGTGCTTAACCCCTATCCTGAGCCACAACTCAAGCATACATTCCGGGCCACAACCCATGGAACACTAGCAAGCTCACTATTAAGACACCCTAGAAGCCTTGTAGATCTTGCATCCGCATTCAAGCTTTATTCAATCCGATAACTCACACTTATTGCCTTTAAACCTAACTTCCCTCCATCCTTGACTTAAACTTCCATTTCATGCATAAGCAAATCAGTTCATCACCCTTAGGCTAGGTTACCTCACCTGAGCGAGTATCACGTACCAAGCCAGCCTCGACTTCTCGCTTAGGCGAGTTACACTCACCTGGGCGAGATCACGTTTGCCCACAAACTTCAACACTCTCGCTTGAGCTACATGTCACGCCAACAACCAAACAATCTTCGCATTCTCGCTGAGGCGAGAGACTCTCGCCTGAGCGAGATATACATTCGCTCAACAGATTAGGGTTTCCGCCTGAGCGGGACATCACACTAAAGCACCAACCTCTCTCGAATTCTCGCTTAGGCGAGTCTCACTCGCCTAAGCGAGGTGAACCCTCGCCCAAACACCAAAGTTCACCGCCTAAGCGACATCCACGAGCAGATAGAGAGTGCGCATCCCTGCATATCTCGCCTAGGCGAGCCTAGCTCGCCTGAGCGAGAATTGCAGGCTTTGTCACAGGTTCACGCACTCAAACATTACACCAGCGACCCAAAACACAACTAAGCATACTAATTCAGTTTGACAACATTACACAATCAGAACAACATAATTTAGACGCATTGAAGTCCCAAAAATCCCAAACTTGCACAACAGTAGCACCCTCAAATATGGAATACCCCTCATATTCATGTAATTAGGTAAAAACCCAATAAAACAGCACTCAAACACCCAACCCCTAATTCATCACATAGGGAGCACGAAAATTCAGGCATAGTATCATCACAATCATGCAAAATTTACCAACATACAATTTACAAGTTCAGCTCCCCTAACCTGAAGTTCTCCTTTGCTTAGATAATGGCAGAACGTTGGAAATCTCTCCTTGGTCACTAGGCAGCCCAACACCCTCCCTTCTTTATGCTCTCAATTACCAAAACCTCTCCCAATTTTTCGCACCCTTGCAGAACCCTCAGAAAATAGCTTCTCCAAATGCCTCTTCTCTATCAAAAATTGCCTTTTAAAGGTGTCTTAAAGGGGTTTAATGTCTAAAAACGAAAATTAGGTTTTAATGGTAAGTTTTATTGTTATTTAAGGTCTTGTGTATTAGTTTTCATCCTTCCTAGCTGCCTCTACTAGGATTCTTTTCCCCTTTTCATATTCCCGTCATAACAATTTTTGCAAAAAGAGAACTAAAGGTGTGCCCTCAAGATTTGAACCCATGACCTCCCCAACGCCAAGTCAAAGCTAAACCACCAAGCCAACTTATATTTCTTGCTAACACACCCAATTCAAGCATTATCTCATACAAAAATGTGGTCTAATAGACTACTAAAACAATAATAACAAAAATGCGTACAATTGGCATACATAGGATTGGAACCCACGTCCTCTCACATAATTAAGTACTCTCAACCACTTGAGCTAGTACTTTTCCACGTCATACATAACAGAAATTAATGTCATAAATACACTACTCTCCCGCATTTATTAATTAATTATTTATTTAATTAATTAAATTTCGCGGGTCTTACACGATCTCTTATTCTCCATTCTGATTGGAGTTATGTATGAGCAAGGTCAATCCTTGTCGGGTTCACCTTCAAAAAATCACATCTTTTATAATAATTTTTTTCATCTAGAACTACGTGATCCCTTATTTTCCATTTTGAATGGAAATACGTAGGAGCAAGGCCAAGTCCTTGTCGGGTCCACCTTCCAAAATTAAAATCTTTTCAACATCATTTTTCATACTCTTTAATTTACAACTATGTGATCCTTGATTTTCCATTTGGAAAGAAAATATGTAGGAGCGAGACCAAGTCCTTGTCGAGTTCACCTCCCAAAAATTTAAAATGTTTTTAAGATCTTTTTCCAAATAGTTTTTAAGAACTACGTAACCTTGATTCTCCATTGCGAATGGAGATACGTAGGAGTAAGATCAATCCTTATCGGGCGCAACTAAAATTTTCAACAATATTTTGTTTACCAATTTGTATTTGTTTGTCTACTTGATTTTTTTTAGGGGAAAACTAAATTTTAAAAATTACATTAATTTTTCACACTTAATTAAAGGGCTCTTTGGACGCAGGTTGTGGGGTGCTAATACCTTCCCCACACGTAACCAACTCCCGAACCTAAACTTGGTTTCAAAGACTATACTCTTTAAGGTTTTTCTATACTTTTCCTTAATAAACTATGGTGACGACTCCTCTGTATTTTGAAATAAATTTTTTCACCATCCCGTCGTGACCCCAGTTGCGACAGATGGTGACTCCACTAAAGACTATTTTAGAGAGTCAATCCTAATTAATTAAGTGTGCAAACTATATCTTTATACATATTTGTTTTCCCTTTTTTTTTATTCTCATTTATGTAAATTTATCTTCATTTGCCTTGATTTGATTTATATATGTTTTAATGTTGTGATTTATTATATTGTGAACTTATTGAACCCTAACATAGATAAAAAATTCTATATTTGTCTATATATGATTGGGAAGTTTTCTAGTTGTTTTGTAGTTGGGGATTTGGTAGTTTTAGGTTGCTCCCTTCACACACTACAGTTTTTAGGCTAGTTCTGTTGTTATGATATTGGGGCCCTATACCCGGGTCTGAGTGAGCCAAGGAATGGAGGTCCAACGATTGTCATGTTAGATCTCGGATCTACATGGCTATTGTGAAGACTTCATCTAGAGTTTGCTTCCTCTTAACATGCCATATCTGTTAGGTCACCTATCGTTGTAGACTATGTCCTGAAGTTGACTTTAGCTCTAGAGGCCTGTGACATTATTTAGAGCTGCCCATGGAATTAAAAAGCCCATACTAGAACATAACTTTTATTTACATTATTGTAGGACACAATGGAAGAATGTTTTATACTTGCATATTCATGATTCCATATAATTAATTTTAAAATTTGTCATGCTTGTATCAGCATATTGTATGAATAAACACCTTTTGAGGTGCAAGCATCCATTGCATTTTACATTTGACTTAGGCATGTCATTTACGTTGCATATCATTCTTGTTTTTTATTGAGTGCATGACTATTTTACCATGACATCATGTAGACAAGCACCTTATTACATCAAATAATTAAATCCATGCATGCTTTTTTAGTGTATCACAATTTTAGTAATATATCATGTAAATAAGTACATCTTAAGGTGAGCATCTCATTGCATTAGTTAATTGCATGTCATGCAAACCACTTTTAAAATGTGTCACATTTACATCAACATTAGGTGAATAAGTGCCTCTTGAGGCACAAACATGCATTACACATTTTGTTTTCATTCATGAATGATACTTTGTACATACCTTTTCATATTTATAACACCTTGCTTTCACATTTAACATTCCATAATGTTTACCATGCATTCATATGGGTGGCCCTTTGCATTGCATTATTTCTAAATTCATAATAGCATCTTGCATTCTCATGTTTTCTTACATAATGCTTAATATTTATCCACTGTACACATGCATATAAGTAGTTTTTCAAGTTCATGTCACTTTGCATTCATTTTTTCCTCTTCATATCCTAAGATAAAAATAAAAACAGAAAAATAACGGCAAAATCATTTTTTTCCTTCATATTCTAACATAAAAATAAAAAAACAAAAATAATGGAAAAACCACCGCGACACCCTTGCAGGATTCATGCTAACCAAAAGATCATGGAAGATTGGAAAAATGATCAAGCAGCAATGAAGGCTTATATAAACCAATTAAAGGACCAAGTGAATCAAATTTTGGAGATCTTAAAAAGTTTAAGGACCACGAATAAAACTTTCCCCTCTCAAAGCAAAGAGCAAACCTTTTCTTATCCTCCAAGATTCTATCCTTGAACTCATGCTAACCCTTTGGTATGTATGGCGAAACATAGTGAACACAAACAACGACGAGGAATCCAAGTGTAACATTTTTCTTTACATGGTCTTCCTCTATGTTATTGTAGTAAAAATCAAGCTATACCTACCACCCATCACACTAATAAGACTATTCTCCAAGTCAATGCTCAGGATCATACTTAGACCCATGTTCACACATCCGACAAGATGTCTTCAATAAGTAAGGGAGAAGGAAATAAGCTTGAAGCAACTCAAGTTACTAGGAAGGCAAAGGCTTTGCATATAACCACAAGAGAGGATTCTCAAGTGAAACCTACATCTCATACTCTTATACAAGGGATAACAACTAAAGATGTCAATACGATAAGTAAGCTAGAGATCTTAGAAGAGAGATCGAGAGCCATAGAAAGCGAAGGTTGTCCTCAAGGTTTTCACAAGGGAGATTTAGTCTTGCCTGTTCAAAAAAATCATAGAGGAAAGTGGACTCCAAATTGTGAAGGGCCTTTTGTGGTAAAGAAGTCATTTTCTGTGGGGAGCTTTGATTCTTACCAAAATGGACGGAGAAGAATTACCTTTTCCAGTCAATTCTAATGTGGTCAAGAAATACAACGCTTGAAAGAAGTCCTTGATTCTCAGGATTTGCTATATAGCCAAGTGGCATATCTTGCCTTTCTTTCTATCATACCAATGTATATTTGCCAATACATACCATCAATCTTGGGTCTCATAGAACACACTTTCACGTCATATAAATGAGTTCTACAAGATCTTGGTCGAATCAAGTTATGAAGGGTGTCGCAAAGGTAAAGAAAATAAAATAAAATAAAGAATAATAAAAATTGTATGTTAGGTTAATTCTCTATCTTAAATCATTAAATTCATTATAAAAACATAATAAAAAAATATAGATAAGTTAAAAAGAGAATAATGTCTTGGAATGTCATGTTTCTTCTTAACTGAATGTTTTAATTGAGGAGAAAGAGCGTGATGTTTTCTTCCAAATAATCACATGCATGTCTCCTGAAATCCTTCAACCTTCTTCATCTCCTAAAATAAAAGAATCTTCCCTGTCAATTTTTTGTGTCATTACTAAAACAAAATCTCATACTGGGGCAATTTTTTATGCCTTCGCATTATGCCACCTCTAAGAATAAGGAATATTTAACTTGAAACCTCACCCTCAATGAGTCAAAACTGGGGCAATTCTTTGGCTACATTTTTCTCTACAGACCCATTCTTGTCACACTCGTGTCCTCATATTCTTGTGACTATATTTTTTGGGATAATTGATGAATTTACTACACAATTTGAGTTTTTATCCCGAAAGTCGGGTAATCATTTAAACCAATTCACACACAATCTAACTACCTATGTTTCCAAAAATTCCAACTCGAGCATGCATGTGAATTAAGCTTTTTGAAAAAAATAGTCAATTTAATGATGCCTCAATCATTGCACTAGCTAAAAAAAGAATCGTGATATTCCCGTGTTTTGTTCTCAAAATGATCAATTGATTTTTTTTAAATGATGAGCTTACACGAATTTGATGATTGTATGGAAAATAATTGATACCAAATACATGCCTTTGTACATAAGAAAATAAAAAATGAGGAACAAGATGAAGTAGGACAAATAATCTTATTTTCTCCTTTCATTTGATGCATTCATGCATAACATGTCTCATATATATATATATATATATATATATATATATATATATATATATTGTCATTCATGTTTATTTCTCTATTAAACTCTAGTTTTTAGTTGACATTTTCGCTAAAACTCAATTTCTATTGACATTCATACTTTCACTATTAGTTAAAGCCTAGCTTGTGTTGGTCTATACAATTTTACCTACATTTAAAGTCCAGCATTTGACTGACATCAACTTTAAAAGTCCAACAGCCGATTGGCACCTGCATTTAAAGTCCAGCATTCGACTGGCATCAACTTTAAAGTCCAGCATCAAACTGGCACTTGCATTTAAAGTCCAGCATCCGACTGGCACTTGCATTTAAAGTCAAGCATCCGAGTGACATTCACAATGAAAGCGCAACATCCGACTGGCACCAACATGTTTATTTCCTGCTAAAGTCCAGCATCTGACTAGCATCTGCATTAAAAGTCTAGCATCCGACTGACACCTACATTAAAATCCCAACATTCGATTGGCACCAACATGTTTATTTTCTGTTAAAGTCCAGCATCCGACTGGCACCCACTATGAAAGCCCAAGATCCAATTGGCACCAACATGTTTGTCTTCTGCTAAAGTCCAACATTTGACTGGCACCCAAAAATGAAAGCACAACATCCGACTGACACCTACATGTTTATTTTCTGCTAAAGTCCAGTATCTGATTGACATTTGCATTAAAAGTCCAGCATCCGACTGGCACCAACATGTTTATTTTCTGCTAAGGTCCAACATCCAATATAAGTCTTTTATATTGTATCATTTTTTGTAACTCTTCTTTGTTATATTGCAGGACTCGTTAGTTGAGCGGAGCTTCCAAGGAGGATTCACTCTAAAAGGTCGTCATGACATACTTGTTGCTGCAATTGGACGGCCTGAGAACCCTGGACGTGTGCGTGGTGTTGGACTAGGAGTAGATATATGCCAATATTTAGGTGCCTCATCTCACTAGCCTTCATACGGACACACTACTGATTATGAAGAAAGACTAACATAAGAAATCACTAAGAAGTTGACTGAAAATGTTATTCGCCAATTCCAAGAACAATTTGAGAGTTATGGCATTCGTCCGCACTTATCTCCTCCACCAGAAACATTTGTGCCTCCCATAGGTAAAATTAACAATATTTTTTTATAAGTTATGAATTGAATAAATGATATTTAATAAAATAATTGAATAACATTAATAAAACATTGACTTTGACAAGTATAAGCATAAACAGGAGTTGTTTAGCTCCACTTGTACTAGTGGATGACATGAACGACACTCATCCATGCCAACTATAGTTTTGGGATGGTACATCAAAGAAATCAATGGCTCATGGAAAAGCATTTAAGGCATCCACAATTCTTCATGGTATGGAGTTATTGGAGGATGAGGTTAAGGTCATGATAGAGGAGGTTCCTGTGTTGTTTGCTTTACTTCATGTGCCAACAAATGAGGTATATACTATGGCACACACATTCAAATGTTTCCTCGCCTGGCTTAGAGATTTGGTTGATTATGGCCCCCCGGTACAAACTTTCAAACCCACCATATACTAAAATTTTAAATTTACATGTTAATTATATTCAACTTAAATTGTATTCCATTTAAACTAAATTTCATCGATAGGAAAATCCTTAACTAAAGAAGATTCCTCTCCCTTTGGACGATCATCTTGGTGTATTACACTAACTTGTTGTAATCATAAATGATAAGTCGATGCAAGTTCCTTGGGATTCTAATATTTTTGGGAGAGACCTTGAGATCTAACTACACTTGCGAAAACAAGATGTCTTGGAGCTTGCATCGGGACAAGAGGAACTAAATATTGCCATTATTCAATTATGGATGATGTAAGCCTTTCAATCATTATAGTTATTTGATTTATGTATCTATTAACTTATATCAAAATCAATTTTGTGTTTAGGTATATGTGTGGTGTAACTAAACATTTGGGACTCAATGAAAGCAATAAATTTGATAACACCCAAGCATATGTTACCAAATGCTATCAACAGGGAAAATAAATTTATTTTGTCCCTTATATTGTTGGATAAGTCATCTTTGTTAACTTGTGAATCTAATCATTCATTTTAAAGCATATCAATGAATTTATTTTCTGCTCAGGCATCATTGGCAACTACTTATGGTTTCCCTGAGGGAGAAGCTTGTTGTGTGTTTTTGCTCCTTGCACCACCTTCCCCTAACCATCTTAGACAAGTAAAAGATTGGTAAGAACCTCGATGTCAATCTTATGAATAATCTTTGTTATATAAAAGTATCCTAACACATTCCCTTTATTATAGTTCAATTGTTGCACATAACATGTTCTTGGGGGGGATAAACGGCTAAGGAAAAATTCCTTGCTTGGTTGTCTCTCTAGGTCTGGTATTTTTATCCATATATTTATATTTTTTTGATTTGGTTTTCTTCCTTAATTATTTATAATGGTGTTGATATATTGTAGTATAATAGACAAACCAACTCTTATGAATGCCATTACTATGTCATGTGATGGATGATAAACATTGTCTTTCTATATACTAATTGAAAATAATGTCTTATTTTGCAGACACTCAAAAGTACTACACCAATTCCCGCAAAGTCCATAAGTTTGGTAGGATAGCATATGGCAAATTTATAATTCATACGTATAATAGTATTTATTAAGATATTGACTCGTTGTTACAAAAGACTTTTTGATTTATTTGAATTATGAATGATGTTGATTTCATAAAATGTATTGTTTATTTTCTGTTCTGGCATGTTTGTTGAAAATATGCAATTTTAAAAATGTGGGAATCAACAAAAACAAAAAAAATTATTTAAACAAAATAGTGGATATGGCCTCGGTTCGAACCATAACCGAGGCCAAAAGGGAACACATATGGCTTCGGTTGTTGTATAACCGAAGCCAAAAGATAATCGTATTTTCACAAGTTAAACCACTATATGGTTGTGGTTTTGTGTAGAACCGAGGCAAAATGTAAAGTTTCAGCCTCGGTTGGGACCTGAGGCCAAAGCGGTGCCCTTTTTTCCTCACCCTAATATGCCTTGGTTTTGGAATCAGGACAAAATTACGAGAATAACCATAACCAAAAGCCCTTACTGCACTAGTGTATCGAAAGAACCTAAGCATAAAGTCGAATAGGATTTTGTTCCTACTAGAACTGAAGCATACTGCCTTCTTTAGGTTTTAATTAAATTTGTACTAATTTTGAAATTAAAAGGCAATGGTCTTTGGTTGAGACCAAGAACCAAAGCCTATTCCTTTAATTTTTATTTTAAATTTTCTTTTAATTATATTAAGCTTCAGTTCTAAAGACAACCGAAGCCTATTCAGGAAATATAGGCTCTGATTAGGAATTGAAGCCAAAAGGCCCCCCTTTTTACCTCCCATGGATATGCTTCGGTTATAGAACTAAAGTACAAAGTCAAAAAGAAATGTGTCAAAACCCTTCACTACACATTGTTTTGATGAAGGAATGAGTTAGTTCATTTTAGATTTTTGAATATGGTGATGAGTTATTTAAAAAAATAAAAACTTGTGAAGATTCTCACTAGACAATAAGATTACAAGCTATCTAGATGTGAAGGTGCACTTAAAAAGGCTCAAAGAGAAGGAGAAAAACTCATTAATCAGGAAAAGAAAACAAGATCCCAACGGAAATGGGAATGCTAAATTGAAAAGAAGAGTAAATAAGCTAGAAAATGAAATAGACAAGAGATGAAGAAATGAGTAAATAACAACTTCAAGGAAGGCCAAGGCTAAAAATCCTTGGAGATGAGTTGTGTTGTGCCGCCACTTGAGTCAAGATCAAGATAAGTCTTAGAAGTTTCATTCCCTAGTGAGGATAGTCTCATAGAGGTTAAATAAAATATGTATATTGTAAGACCCGAGGAATTGAATTAATTAAATAATTAATTAATTAATAAATGCGGGTAGGGGGAGCCTTTATGGAAATTAATGTTAACTTTTATGACGTGGAAAAATACTAACTCAAGTGGTTAAGAGTACTTCAGTTGTAGTTTTAATTGTGTATTATTTTGATAATATAATTGATCATGATGATTGATAATATAATCTTAGATTTATAAGAATTATTACGAAACATGAATTCGTTGAATGGTTGTGCATTGACTTTGATAATTACGTGGTTGTGTGTTCAAACCTTGGTAGGCACAGATTAAGTTTTTTTTTTTTGCTAAAATTGCTTTTGGTAAGGATGAGAAGGGCTGGAAACCCTAGCAGTCACGAAAGGGCAGCCAAGACGGATGGAAAACCATCTCATAATGTTTCTTGAATGGTAATTACAACCATCAATTAAGGAAAATTCGTTTTTGAGACATCAACAACAATTAAGGAGAAATTGAGAGAGAGGGTGAGTTTTGGACTACATTTCATGAGAGTTGCGGAGGGAGGATTATAGAGCGTTTATTGTGTGTAGTGAAGGTGAGTGAGAGCTGGTGTTTAGAGAAGTAAAAGGAGACATTTCGGATCAAGGAAGAAACACTAGGATTATCAATTTTATGCGAGGAATCCAAGTTAGGAGAGCTGAACTCGAATTTGACTGTGTTTATAGTAATTATGTACATTGAATGAATTGTTGTTAGTAATGTTGTACTATTATATCGAATTTTGCAAGTTTTTGGAAAATTTCTAGAAACCGTTTGGAGGGACTTCAATGTCGCAGGCAGGCAACCTATCTTTTTTCTATGCAAATTCTGGGTTCTTGAGGATAGAATGTTATATGTCAATAATGTGTTAATTTTCGAGGTATTTGGGAATTGGTTGGACGAAATTGATATGAACCCCTTAGGGTTTGGAAAAATTGGGAAATTGTAATTTAGAATGAGTGATGCTGAATTACACTAAGACTTTTAGCATTGAAATTGAGTTAATACCAATTACTTTTTGTGGTATAATTTCTTGTTATGTCATTGAAGGAATCTGAGTATTGTGTTTTGGTTTTGGGGGCTTCGCAGGTGCAAAAAAATTCTGGATTTTTACCCAGGGATACATGTACCGCCTAGTGGCAATTGATTTATTGCCAAGCGCTAGCGTAGTGACATTGGCACTGCGTGGCTGAGAGGTACAATTTTGGGTGTGGGATCCTACTGGGTCAATTGTTCATGGAAGAGGATTGAGAGATCTAGTAAATAGAGAACTTGTGTGGTCATGTATGCATGGATCAAGGGCATGAATTAGTCCTAGTGGGGGTGGTAATTAGAAGAATTGTATATATGAAATAATGTGGAATAACTTGGGCTAGGACAAAGCTATGAATAAGATTACTTGAGGAATAGAACTTAGAATTTAGAGATCCCTTGTAAATTGCTTAAGTGGACTTAGGGTACAATTATTTCAGTAAGGGTTGGTAGTTGACGTTGAAATGTTAGGAGAGTTGATTAGAAGGCTGGAATCTAGTTAATTAGTAATTAAGACTCGAATCCGGAGAGGGATATGAGGTTAATGGTGGTAGGAATAGAAATAGTTGAGTAACCAGTGTATGAGTGAAGTATCATGGTTGAGGCTATCAAGTATATGCATGGGTGTGGTTTAAGTAAACAAATAAATGGAAACATAAGCTTGAATAAAGAAAGAGATGGTTAGTATGACAATTGGCATTAGGCAGTGAGGATTGCATGAATTGGATCTACTTTGCAGGGAATAAACCAGTAAAGATTCCTGTTACTGGTGTAACACCTAGTGGTGTGGCTTGAACCGCCAGGCGATAACTACAATTCTAAAGGGTTGTTGTGATGTGTGGTGCTTGACGATGAGGTTCATCCCTTCAACCAATACTTGTAAAGGCAGTGTGTGGTGAGGCACGAGGTGCCTGGTGGCAGAGGAGTTTCGCTAGGCGGTTTGGAACTGAGTTTCGTTTGGTGGCTCTAGAGCAGCGTCAGGCGATAATGTAGAGACAAAATGACTATTTGCTTTGGATGTGCGTGGTCTACAAGGATTTGGTGATACTTAAAGATCGACTTGCTAGAGTGTTCCTTGAGTTGTGGCTCAGAACGTATCCCTTGAGTTGTGGCTCAGAATAAGGGGTAAACATGTGGCATTCCTTGAGTTGTGGCTCAGAATGACATCTCTTGAGTTGTGGCTCAGGATGGTAGATGAACACGAGGAATCCTTGAGTTATGACTCAGATTAACGAGTGTTGTCGGTGTTAGTGTGCGACTTGTGACTCGTACCGATGGGTCCAGAAAGATTGTCCTCCTCGGTATGTAGCTGACGAGTTTGGTAGTAAGGAGACATTACGAACTATGTTCGTATTGGGAACTCTACCTAGCGTTACTTAGTGTGGTCCGTAGTAGGTTTCCCGCACGTGTTCTACATGTTGTGGCATGTAGGTGTGGCAACAAGGCATCTTAAGGTATTCATCTAAAGATATAGGTCATGGATAATATGGTGGTGGCCATGTGGCTTGGTATCAAAGGATAGAGTTTCTTTGATGAGTGTATGTGTATATCTTGTTGAATTATTATATGTTTTCTATTAGCTCACCCTATATGTGTGTGTTTGGCGATGATCGTGTAATTCGTTACATAGGAGGAGATGATGTTGTAGGTGGTTCTACTGAGGCTTAACATCGGAGAGGGGCTAGTTGGGAAAAGCTTTATGGAGTTTTATTATTATTGTTCTTTTTCTTTTATGGATTTTGTAAACCTTTACCTTACCAGACTTTAATATTGTATTTGAGTTTTATAAATAATGGATTTTGGATCGTTTCTTATGTAATAAACGTTTTAAAATTTCTTGCGTTTATGGGAAATAGAGTTATAATAAATGAGGTATTAATCGTATAATAAATGAGGTATTAATCATAAACGTTTTAAAATTTCTTTACTTATGTTACATATATTAACATTCAATTGATCAACCCCTCTACAAGTCTAAGAGCACCCCTTATATAGAAGAGTTTAGGGGTCTCTAAATAATAACTAAAATTGTACAAGGGTATGTCTACAAATACCTAACCTTAGCTTCTAGAAACTAGGTTAAAATTAGGTTACAAAATGAGACAAAAGGAGCTAACTAAGGTGTATGCAAAGGGAATTTCGTCCAAGCTCTAAAGGAGACCAAGAAATATGTCTCATAAGTCTCTAAAATGACAAAAAAGGTGCTAAAGACAAAGGAGACCAAGTATTACAAAGGTACACTTGCTTTATACTTTTTACTATATGTTTTCCTCGCTCCTCCACCTAGGTGCCAAGTCATCTCTACTTTTCACCTTACATGTGCCACATCATCCACCATACTTTACCTTAATTAAACCTATAAGATACATAAACAAGGATTAGCATATTGACTTAGGTTAAGTCAACCTTGGTCAACTAATCAACTCTAGTAAACTAGTCAACCCTAGTCAAAAGTCAACAAGTCAACCAAGGTTAAGTCAACCAAGTCAACTACGGAAATTCAAACATAATGGAAAACAATGAAAGGGATGAGGGATTAGAGAACTTCCTTCCTAACATGCTTAGTCTTCTTAAGCATGTGCCTCCATGCTTGGTTAGGATCAAAACTTCATCATCATCCCCTCCTTGGAGAGAATTTGACCATAAATTCTTGAAGCCTTTTTAAATGGAGTTTGACTTGATTTGAGGTAGAATTTAAGCCTCCCTCCTTTGAGCTCTTGCTCCATCTTTTCTACAGGTATCACCCCTATCTTTGGATAGACCGTCTTTCTTTTCTAGACCTCTCTTACTTGCGCTTTAGTTCTTCTCTTTTGGTTTGGGAAGAAAACGAAGAATGATGGTGCACATCCTTCTTTAGAAAACTCTTTTTGGAGGCAAGTAATACTTTGGTGATAACTTACTCTTTTACCTTTTAATTTTTTCCTTTTTTTTCATTTCATTTTGTTTCCTCATATACTTGCTTAGGTGAGAGACGTAGGAATGTGAATTTCTTGCCTTGGAAGAAAAAGGTATAGGTGTTGGCATGGCCATCATAAAAAACTTTTCTATCAAATAGCCATGTCCTACCCAGCAAAATATGGGTTGCTTCCATTGGCACTACATCACACAACACCTCATCTTGAAAATTTCCTATTGAAAAGTTAATGAGGACTTGTCTATTTACCTTAATCTCTTCTTCCTTAAGCCATGAGAGCTAGTAGGGCTTGGCATAAGGGATGGTTTTCAAGCCAAGCTTGTCTACAACCCTTGTGCTAGCCACATTTACACAACTTCCATTATTTATGATGAGGGGACATATTTTGTCATTGATATGGCACCATGAATGAAAAAGTTTTTGTCTTTGAGAAGTGTCAAGTTCTTTGGAAACTTGCCCTACTAGGTTCCTTACCATTAACTAGAGTTGTCAAAACAGGTAACCTGGCGCAACCTGGCTCAACCCACCACGAGTTGATCACTTAGTGAGCCAACCCAACTCGGATCATTTATTAGCGAGCCAAGAAAATTCAAACCCGACTCAGTCCACCACAGGTTGGTGGGTTAAAGGGGTTGCTCATAGGTTCACTTAATTAAAAAAAATACAATTTTTTGTTTTTTTAGTCAAAACTAAATTATAATTATAATTAAAATCTAAATAAACTTTAATACAATCCAAATACAAACCAAAATCACAAAAAATACAAATTATCTATGTGTTTGCCAAAAAAACAACCTAACCTAACCCAAATGCAAAGCCTAACTTAACAAAAAACACTTTGTGACCCTTTATTTGCGAATTGGTGAGCTAACCCGGCTCACCACGGGTTCAACCCGGGTGAGCCGGGTTCTAGGTGGATCGGGTCAAAAATAAATCCGTATTGAAATTTGGAAAAGAATTTCAACCCAACCCGGCCCGAACCCATGGTGGGTCGGGTTGGCTCCAACGGGTTCCAACCCATTTTGATAGCTCTACCATAACAAAGCACCTTCATGGGGTTTACTCTTTTCCTTAGTTGAAAAAGAAGAAGTATGGGAAGAAGTACTTTTGGGGGAAGGGAGGAAGAATGCTCATTTTCTACCTCTCCTTTAGGGTTCAAAATCATGGTTCTTTTGGTTGAGCAATTTGAAGTTATATGTCCAGAGACCAAACATTTAAAACACTTTATGGAACTTGTTCTTGCACTTTGAGAGGAGTTAGGGAGGTGATAATGTTGTCGTTGACGCAATCAAATTAATACTACTTATCTATAGCAACTTCAGTATTGTTTAGAAAGTAGTCAACAAAATAGAAAGGGTAAAGTAACCCAAAGTTGTCCCCCAAAAATATTAGAGGAAAATAAAGATAAAAATATATAAAAAATCAATGATAAAGAAAATAAATTGATCTCACTACTTTTTCAAAATAGATCCATCATTAGTTATCTAAAGATTACTGCTCAATTAATTATTGTTGTACATTTGGAAATTAATCTATGTAATTTCTCAATTAATTTTGTGTTTTCACAATTAACCAAAGTACGTTCTCAATTAAAAGTAATAACTTTGTAGATTAATGATAGTAAATTTAACCGAAGTACATTCTCAGTTAAATATTACTATGCCTAATCATATCTATTCTTTTACCTCTACTATCAACCAAAATACATTCTTGATTACTTCTAGTTAAAGTTTTCACCTCTAATCAATGTACATTCTCAATCATTGGCAAAAACTCATTCAATCATATGAAAGTTTCTAAATTTAATCAAAGTACATTCTCGATTAAAATTAAAAACCTTTGAACTCATTTGATTGATATTTTATGTAGATTTAACACTGTGCTAACTTACTACAATGTAAAAATCATTATTTTTACTTGATTCAGATATAAAAGACAAAAAAATATAAATCACAACAATACTCAAATGAACAAACCAATTATTACATTCTAACCTTATAATCCATAATGAAATTACAGTGGTACCATCCTAGAAACTTAGCACTCCATGGAATCAAAACAAAATAAAAGTAGAAGAAGAATGGAGAGAGGGAAAGAAATTAAGCCCCCAAAGAATTCCTAAACTCCGAAGTTTTGAGTTTGTCAATGCACAGTCAATGGGTCAAAGTTAGTCAAACAGTTAAAGTCTGGTCAAAAAGAGGGCTGAATTGGAATTTTAGACAAGATTTAATTGTAGATAATTATTTAGACATTTTTAGGTAATTAATCAAATAATATCAACCAAGAATATATTACAGATATTTTTGAAATTGATAAAATCTCTTAATTATTTGAAAGATATTATATCAAAAGATAAAAGATTTTGATAGAAAAGATAAAGTCCAAGTCCAAGTCCAATCAAGGCCTATATAAAGAGACCTAAGGAAGCAGAAGAAGGACACTTAGCAACTCTCTAGTTTTAGCAGCTACCATCACATCTCACTTTCTTTCCATTTCACTTTTTATATTCTTGTTTCATTTATCATGTATTCCACTTCATCCATGGAGGGCTAAGCTTTTTAGGTTGATTCTACTTTAATTTCATTATGGATTCTGAGAATAAACTAAAATAATATCTTTGATCTTTTTTATTATTGTTTTGATTTTCATTCCTTTATGTCTTTTATCTTTCAGTCACGTAAAAAGTAATGGTTTTTACATCATACCTAATTAGTTAGATGTTTTAGTCTTTATGCACGTTGATCATATGAGTGCAATGGTTTTTAGTTTTAATTGAGAATGTACTTTGATTAAATTTAGAAAGTTTCATGTGATTACATGAGTTTTTGCTGATGATTGAGAATATACTTTAATTAAAGGTGAAAACTCTAACAAGAATTAATCAAGAATGTACTTTGGTTAATTAGCTTTTTGCTTGATATTAGGGGTAAAAGAATAAACATGATTAGGCATAGTAATATTTAATTGAGAATGTACTTTGGTTAAATTTACTATGACTAATTTACAAAGTTCTTGCTTTTGATTGAGAATTTACTTCGGTTAATAGTGAGAACATCAACAAATTAATTAAGAATTTACTTTAATTAATTTAAAGTAAAAAACAAGAGTAAACTGATCAATAATCTATAGATAACCGATGAAGAATTTATTTTGAAAGCATATGAATTGGCCTGTTTTACTATAATTATTTCAAAGTCTTTTATTAATTTGCTATTTCATTATCAAATTCACTATATTTTTACACATCATCATATAGTTTTAATTGCATTAGGTTATATTGAAAATCAATTTCGTATTCGTTGGGATACGAATCAGGGTTGGCTTAACCCTATCTAGTTTGTTCACTACTAACTTGGCAATACTGAAGTTACTATAATTAAGTAGTAGTAATTTGATCGCTTAACGACAACGTTATCAAATTTAACATCATTGTCGAGTGATATAGTTAGTATTTTTTATATTTTGATTCTTATTTCTTAATTCATTCATTTTGTTTGTTTTTATTTTTTTAACACATATATGTTTAATAGAGTTTGTGTTTTTTGTAGTCTTTAGTTATTTTAATATTTTAACACATATACCTAATTCATTCATTTTTTTTTATTAAGAAATTCTTTTGAGAAATTTTTTAATACTAGTTGGGAAAACTTTGGCTTGGAAAGACTTGGAATTTAAGTTGTCCATTCTAGGAAGTAGTGACATGTAATAGTAGGTTAAGCTAGTTATGTGCTGAACCAAGGGAAGGAATTGAACTAAGCAGAAGAAACTAGATTATAAATAACCTATTATAGGAAGTATGAGTGACTTGTAATAGTAGGTTAAGCTAGTTTTCTAGGTAATAGAGTATATAAAGGAAATTTGTGAATAGTGTAATGAGAAACACTTAGAGAGAGTTGCACACACCTTGCTAGACCTAGAGGGAGATGGAACGTGGGAGCTAGAGGCACACATTTTCGCATATTTCTTTTTTCTAGTTCTGAAGTAGATTTTTTTTTTCTAAATTTTGCACAGAATTCTAAACTACATAGTTGGTTTTTCTTTTTTCATTATTTAAGAACTACAAAATGAGTTAATAGTTTGTGAATTCAATGTTAATTTGTATTTTCGTGATTGGATCCATCTTATACATGTTTTTCTCTTCAATTCTAAAGATTGTTAGATATGCTCAAACATGAATTTTATGCATTTTTCATCTCAAGTAAGCTTTTGAACATTGAGTTGAGTTTAGCTTTTTGTAAAATGTTGACTTAGAGCATGTCCAAGTCACTATAATAATTTAGTGAGCACGTAGTGTGTAAGACCCGGGAAAATTAAATAGTTATTTAATTAATTATTTAATTGGGACGGGTAATGAAAGCATTTAAAGCAATAAATACGAGGAGTTATGACATGGAAAAGTACTAGCTCATGTGGTTGAGAATACTTTGGTTGTGTGTGAGGACTTGGGTTCGAGTCTTATGTGTGTCACTTGGATGTTATTAAATTATGCATTTTTAGGTAATTATATATTGAATGCGTGGTGTCATGATAAACTCTTAGAATTGTAAGGGTTATCATGAAATAAGGATTTGGTTGAATGGTTTGGCCTTGGTTGGGTATGTGCATGAGTGTGGGTTCAAACCTTGGTGAGGACTAAATAATTTCTTTTTGCCAAATTTTATTTCTGCATGAAATTTGAAAGGGGCAGCTTAACCTAGTCGTTTAAGGGGCTGAAAAATCAGATGGATGATCCACTCAATGGTTATTAAACCCCTTTTAAAGTAATTTTCGTTTTGGAAAGTGAATGAGTGAATAGATTACTCATAAGCCAAGAGAGAGAGTGAATTAGTGAAAGGAGAAGTGTTGTGGTACGTGGGGGACTTTGGACAGAAGGTTTTGTGGGTTTAGGACTGAAAGCAGAGGGAAAGTAAGGAGAAGAAACTAGCGTGGGAGTGTGAACAAGGGCAAGGAGATTTTGTTTGGAGCACGCTCACATTGATTCGTAATTTGAAGCAAATTCCAGGTTAGGGGAGTTGCTTTCTTGTCTTTTGTACTTGTAATCGAATTACTGCGTTGTGCCTTGAATTATGACACGATTTCTGCACTGTTTTATTGCACTGTTGCATTGGAGTTTCTGGATTTTTCCAGAAACCGCCTGGCGGTTCATCCCCTACCGCCAGGCGACACATCAGTTTGTTGTGCTGTTCTTGTTTTGATTATGAACCGCCTGGCGGCGATGAGTTTCTACCTGGCGGTGCGACACTGTCGCGTTCGATTTAATGGTTTCACTGTTGTTTTACGTGGATGTGATGAGCCGTCGAGTTCTGATTAATTTTATATAATTATGTGGTGGAATTATGGTCTTGAATTGGTTGAGGGGTGCGGGGAATCATACCAAAATTTCATATATGAGAAGGTTGGGTTGAAACCAATGGGTTATTGTGAACCTTGGACTGTTAGGGATAATTAAGAAACGAATTGAGTTATGATATGCGTATGGTGAATTGGTTACAAGGATGAGTATTGAAAATGTCGAAATTAGTGAGGTGACGATTATTGGGAAAGAGGAGAAGAGAGTTGGGATCGTGGGTGATGCAGAAAAATGGGTAAAGGGGTCTGCGTCTGATATGCCGCCTGGCGGTCTTTATGCTGACCGCCAGGCGATGCTGTGTGGCAACCCAGGTGGCTGTTGCACTGTGGTAAGTTGAAAGAAGGATAGGAGGTGAAATACACTCGTATGCAAATAGTGAATAGAAGGGAGGAGTGAGATTGTAATTGTTGATGTTCAATAAGAGATGAAAATGTTGATAAGGATATAGAACTTGATATAAATAAATGGTGTGGGAGAGGTAATCATAATTTGGTAGTAAATATAAGGCTCGCGTTTTGGTATGCTAGTTAAGGATAAGTGAGGGATTTGAGAATGCACTAAGAGGGCTTATGCATTGGTTAGTTTAGCATGGTAGAAGCGATGGTATGAAGTAAGGGATTGGATTACTAGCTAATTTCGTGGGATGTATGGAGATGCACCGTTAGGACAATGTTCTTATTACTTGAAAGGGTTGGATAAGATGGATTTGTCAGGGTAGTGTATAGACACTTGATTAACCATGATTGGGGTAGACTAACCACAGGGAGGAGTCCTTATTGGTCCATAAGAGTGAGTATATAACCAATAGACTAGTTGAGGTGCTAAAACCAGTGAAGTACTATTCTGGTATAGCGCCTGGCGGGATAACGAAACCGCCAGGCGATAGGCTTAGCGTGAGAGAATACTGCACCGAGGGGCGCCTGGCGGCACGGTGTGCTCCGCCAGGCGGTAACGAGAAAACAGTGGGTCTGGGAGGACGCTGGCGCCTGGCGGCGAGTGAATACCACCAGGCGGTCTGGAACAATTTCGCCTGGCGGCGTGTGGGCCGAGCCAGGCGAAAATGCTATTGTTCTTTGCTTTTCTGGTGTGTTGTTTTATCTAACAATGATGCTTTGCTTGGATCGGGAGATGTTGTGCCATGAGCGGGTAGGTTCATGGATGGTGTTTGACATGTGATGGTATGAACGGGGAGGTTCATATCCAGTTACTCTCACGTGGGGATACGAGCGAGGTAGGTTCATATGTTCCGTGCTCACGTTGAGAGATGCCACGTGCGGGGAGGTACGGGGGCTAGTGGATCACATGTGTTGGACTACGGGCGGGCAGGTCCGTAGAGTAGGACTACAAGCGGGGAGGTTCGTAGAGCAGGACTACGAGCGGGGAGGTTCGTAGAGGCAGGACCACGAGCGCGCAGGTTCGTGTGAGCATCAGGTTCCCGAGTCCAAGGATAACAAATTGTATGATTTGAAGACTGATAAGTCTTGGGGTTAAGGTCTTGGCCAAGAATTATATATAATGAATAAAATGGGTATATGATTTATCTCGTGTTTTATATACTTGTTATTTTATTTTCTCAGCTCACCCTATATGTTTGTGTGTGGCGATGATCGTGTAATTTGTTACACGGGAGCAGATGTTGATACAGGTGGTGCTGAGGATGTTCAGATGGCGGAGTGAGGGCTAGCCTGGGATTAGAGCTAGGATTTTTCTCTTACATGTATTATTTTAAGTTTTATCATGAACACGAATAATGGGAACTTGTAACCATTGACTAATTATGATATAAATTTTGGCGCGTGCTTTCATGAAATTGAATATTTCCGCGTTGGGATTTTTATCGAGACGACTGTTAATATAATTAATTTCTTTTAATATTTATTTTTAAGTAATATTCCCTAGGGATGTTACATAGTGGCCTTTCCCACATTCAACAAGTGCATAGTGAATCTTGAACGTCAAAAGCATAACCTGATTCGAGATTGAATTGAAGTGAAAATTAGTTTGACAATACTTACTATTACTTTTCACTATTTCATTTGTGCTTCATCTTTTTGTTATTTTCATGTATTCTAGATGTGAAATTGTGTTGTTTCTAAGTTCTGCATAGTTCCATAGGCCTCCATAACTCATTTTGAACAAGTTAGAAGTAGGGGTTACTGAATTCCAGGTTGGTAGTTAATTTTGTTAACTAGGGTTCTTAGATTAGGAGTTTCAATTTTACATTTCAAATGTTAAATTCTTAGTCTTGTTTCTAAGTTGTGATTGTTCTTTATTGATTTCCAGCATCAATTCCATGTAATTGACCACATACATACATGATTCATCATTCACACAATCGTCCACAATTCAATACATATCTACATCCAATACATCAAACCTTCAACATTTTATCAAATAACTTGTACATCGAAAAACATGTAAATCTACTCCACGAGCTGAGTGGAATAATGACTCATTTACTATTATGTCACCTTCCTTTTTCAAAAGTGGAACCTAGTGAGAAAAAATATAAGGTAAATTTGATTAAGCTATATAATAAAAGCAAAATAAATTGAACCATTGAAAAAAAATATATTTGATGTCTTTGTTACACATTTTTGCGAACATGGTTTCTCCGTTTCATGTTTGTCTAGTCTGATGATAAATTTTATTGTTATAATGAATTATATATAACCATGATAACATCAATCTGTAATATAAAAAAATTACTAGCTCAATAAAAGGTGAGACATCATAGTAGTTTTCAAGAACATACTTTCTAACTTGTTTGAATTTGATATCATATAAGTCAATGATTATTTTCATGCAATCATTTTCCAAATTCTAGAAAAAGTTTTAGCTTTTATTTCATCATTCCTTTTGTAACACCCCTTTCGAGATGCTACATGTAATTTTATAATTGCCAAAATTCGAAGATGTAAAACTTTGATGCCACTTATTAAATAGGAAACTTTAAAACATTTTTCAACAACCAATTGCCAAAAATGCATTTGAACGAAACTTTATTATTCTAAATGTAATATACCACGCGGATAGAGCCGAAAACAATAAGTACCCGGCCCTAGCCGCCAACTTTTAAGATCTGCTTAATCACATTGCACACAAAACTAATACATACATAGCGGCTAGACCTGTCTATCAGCATGGACCGCCTATTCTGAACTTAAAAAATAATAACATACGCAAAATCGACCCTTAACCATAATATTTGGACCTTGAATAGGCCCACACAAGCCCAAAAGAGATCCAACAAGCCCACTTGAGGCCAAGCCCATAGACTAGGTAATTTGTGGTTAATATTCTATAGATACAGGTGGACTCTAGCAATTAAAGGTATGCAATTTATTAATTCCTAAAACTGTGATTTGACTTTTGAGATCTCTCGCTGACTTGATCGTCAAAGTCCTTTTTGCAAGTAACCTCCAAAATGTTCACATCCGGCAACAAGGCATGAAGACGTATTCTACAGGACCGAAGAGTATCCATCTCAAGAAATCAAGGATTGGGTAAGAGATAATTCATGCTCCTTGATATTTTATCATTGTTTTTGCAAGAACACAAAATAAGGCATTAATAATGTAAACCAAACTGATTTAAGTCGTCAAAACCAAAACTCGTTATTGTTAGGACTCTGGCAAGTGTACCAAGCCGCACAAGTAGTAACCGGAAAGACCGGGATATCGTTTCCCAAGAGACTCGTGTATACTAAATATTTGCGTAATTAGTGACTAATTTAAACTAATGAATAAATTCATAATTTGGGTTTTTGTATGCAATAAAGTAAATGTTTCATA
>Ga0209589_1000151_pt1 | contig 76969 bp, 39 predicted proteins | sample CowpeawhiteBW_FD_187525 | JGI IMG/M metagenome (GOLD analysis project Ga0209589, IMG submission 187525) | Root nodule microbial communities of legume samples collected from California USA - Cow pea white BW (SPAdes) (version 2) | ecosystem: Host-associated > Plants > Roots > Nodule | place: USA... | reverse complement strand
TTATTTTTTGAGTTTTTTTTTTTTTTTCTTTTTTTCACTTTCTCTTCTCATTTCACTGTTTATTATTACTCCACTGTAATTCAACAATAATGTAATTTTGTCCTAGAACCGTTAAAATAGATAAAATGTGTGAAAGGATATAAATAATTTAGTACTACTAATATTATAACATAATGATAAAATATTTCGCTATTTAATGCCACTTTGATATTTAAAATTATATTTCAGTGATGATAATTTTATAAAACTGGAAAATTATATATTTTTTATTTGTAATTTGATGATAAAATAATCTTTAAAATTGCGCTTCATAAAACTTAATAGTAAAACATGATTCTAGATTTTTTTTTTTTATATATTCCATGAATAAACTAATAACTTTTAATATATTTAAATATTAAATTGCTCCATTAAGCAAAGAAAAGAAACAATAACTAGAAGAAGGTGACGCGAACTACAGTTATCGCCGTTAGATGTATTCAAAATTTGTGGAATATTTGCTAGAAAAAGGAAAAAAAGACAACAAGTCTTTTTAAGTAAAACACGGTAAGTTGAAACTTGTCGTACATGTTGTTTTTCTTCTTTTTCTTTTATTCTTTTTCACAACTCATCTCTGTGTCTTTTGTTAATCAAATTCAAACACATTTAAAAAATAAAATTACCATGTTGGTGAATAGTACGAATTATTAAATAAGTTGAATTACTAGTACTTTTCTTGGACCATATATTCCCAAAAATATTACTGTAATTGTAAGAAGGTGATGTCTGAATAGGAATATTTTTTTAATAGTTATCGTACTTTTAAAAAGTTGCCACTACAGCCTTTTCCTTTTAAGAGTTTAATGGGGATGCATTCATAGTATAGAGTTTTTACGGTAATAAATTTTTAAGATGTTAACTGGAATGCATTTCTATAATTGAGTTTTTATGTTAAGAATTGGTTATAAATTAAAGGAGTGTTGATTGATTCGGATTAAGATTTCATCTTAATTGAATTCATCAAATTTGATAATGGTTGATTTTATTATAAATTAATTTAGATTTTTACCCTAGTAAGATTTCATCTTAATTAAATTTTTCAAATTTGATAATGTTTGATTTGAGTATATTCACTTAGAATCGAACTTAATCAATGACGTTCAAAATTATCAGTATTTTATTATGTTTACCTTTTTTTGGATACTTATTAGTAGTTATTACTATTTTCTTTATTTTTTTTTTGTTTCTTTTTAGTCGACGAAGATTAATTACTACAAAATATACTTTTTAATAATAATATTATAAATGGTTTTTTAGACAATATAATGTGTTTTTATTCTTAACAATTTGTTCACATTAAATTGGAATCCAATTGATTCCAAAAGAAAAGCGCCATGTTATTTTACCGTTTGTCCTGTACTAGAAAAACAAAAACTAATAAAAATACGGATTTAGATTATTTTTTTAAAATCCTATACAAACTTCTCCGAAACAAATCTTTCAAATACGGAAAAAATCTTATGAAGTGTTCACTTTATTTTAAATATTTTTATGAAATAAAATTAACTCATCTAAATAAAATTTTAAATTATTTTCAACATCAAAAAAGTAATTTAGTAATTTTATTTTTCTTTCGATTAAACTTAATTTTTAATTATGCATCAATCAAATTATTCACTTAATTTCAAAAATTTTACTTTTAAATTTACTTATTTTCATTTTAAATCTCTTGAAAATAATAACACAAACTTCACACTCTAATTCAATCAAATCTATCATCTATCTCCCTTAAATCAATTTACACAAATAAGCATATCATTATATGTCTTATTTTCAAAGTATCCTAATATATACCTTTACATATACAATCTTAAATAATATTCAAATTTGGAGAATGACAAAGATAGATACCATTTACCCCTATGCTCATAATCAGTTGATAATTTAAATTTGAATCTATGTTTTAGGTTAGTTAGAAATTAAAATATTGAAGAATTTATAAAGAACAAAATCCACAAATTCATTACTTTAAGATTTTAGATTAAGTGTCTCAATTATTTATGTAAATTGAACTTGTGTCTTATTGTTAATCAATCTTCTCGATGAATTCATTTTCAAAATATTATTTTGTTAGATTGATTATCTTGGTCATCGACCCAAACAAGTACAATATGAGTGAAAAATCTTAGATGTGACTATTCTCTCTATTAAAATGTTTTCTATGAAGGATTTTGGAGAAGTGTGTTTCGTTGTTGTGATAAAACAATGGTATCAAAATATAATCATTGAAATACTCGTGATTGGTAATACTTTAACTCAAAAAGGAATGTATCACCTTTAAATAAAAGATGGTTAAAAATTCATGTGTTTCACATTAAATAAATATAAAAAGGTTGAACACCTTATAATAAAACTTATCCATCAATTCACTATCTTAAGATTTTAGATCGGAACGTCAATCTCGTATATCTCATTAATATTATATATCAATATTAATATCTTAGGTAAATTTTTGTTAGAAAAAGTCATTATAGTCAACGAATGTATAACCCTAATAAGAAAGTATATTTAAAAAAAAAACTTAGATACTATCCGATACTGACATTTGGAATATATTTAAAGCTTTTTATCTTAAAATTAATAAGGAAATTATGTAATAATAGGCAGTACTGAACTCACATATGAAAGAAGTTAGTTTTCTAAGTCGGTTAAAAAATCCGATAGAAACTTTTTTTCATATTTGACATAGTTTGAAACAGAATATTGGTGGCGCGAGGAAAAGAAAAAACCATTGAACTAGTATGACTTATAAGCTAACCTTTTAAGTTTCCTAATTCATTAAAAAATATATAAAAATGTAGGGTTAAATATATTTTTTTTCCTTTCAGTGAATTTTAAAATTAGTCTATTTTGAAAATTTGCACCAATTTAGTCATTCATCTCTCAAAATACATAGATTTAGTCACTTTAATAAAATTTTGTTAAGTTTATTTGATATTTCAAGCACATTTCATAATAGTATTTAACTTAACATTAAAACAAAAATGTGTCAAATACTATAAATAATTTAAATACAATTCTAAAATGCGTATGAAACATCAAAGAAACCTATCACTTAACAAAATTTGATTGAAATGACTAAATTCTAAATTTACATATTTCGAAAGATAAATGACTAAATTAGTTTAAAATTTCAGAATAGATTAATTCTAAAATTCACTAAAAATTAAAAGATTAAAAACATATTTAATCCAAAAATCTAATCTTATTGTGATTATAAAATTATAATGCCATTTGATGTCCAATCATGGACACTAGGAAACCGTGGTAGTAGAATAGCACTCCGTTAATTTTCAGCAATTTTCAACTTCGCCATTAATACCAATCATTGTTCTCCAAAGGTGAAGGCAATGAGTTGCTAGCTTTTTTATCGATCATGAGGAGGATGAGTGAAAGAATCCAAACGTTATGATTTCAGTTGGTTAAGTTCAAAGTGAAGTATTATGAGGCCATTGGGAAGTCCAAGGGTTGGTAAAGAGGCAAAATGATGAATATGATTAAGGTGAGAAGATAATGGAAATGGAAACAAAAATATTATACTTATAAAAAAGTTCCCAATGCACGCCTTTGCCATTGATGGGAAATTAAATTTGTCTTTACACCAAAAGAAAGTGTTGGGTGGAATTCCAACTCGCCTTTCATTGTGGTAACCATGTGTGCTTCCTCATCTTTTCTTCTGTGCTCTGCATCCTAATTCTACGTAAAGTCTTAACCTTTTCCGATAAATAAATAAATAGATAGGGAATACCTTTTCCAATAAATAAATAAATACATAGAGAATACGCACGCATACCCACACTATGTTATTAGGATAAAGATAGTTTAATCCATCTTTTTTAACTCATTTTTTCGATCACCATTAGATCATTTATTTTGATTCTTTCAAATGATGTGATGTGATGATCTAATAGTGATTGAAGTGGTGAGTTAAACTTTGATTGTATTATAATATAATTATTATAATACGATCAAAGTTTATTGACTTAATTTATTTTGTTAGAGTAATATAATTAAAGTTTATTTATTTATCTAATATTGACAAAAAAATTTAAAAATTAAAATTATTCAAATATTATTGAATAATAATATAATTTTTTAAAATATATAATTATTAAATTATATAATTAGAAATAGTAAATAATTATAGTAAAAAATAAAAATTAATTATTAATAGATCAAGGGTTAATATATATTTTATATTTGGTTTAAATATGTTTTTAGTCTTTTTAACTTGTAATGAAAATTATAATTGGTTATTCTACGAAATTTTAGACAAATTCAGTCTCTCACATTTAAAAATGTGTAAATTTAGTCTTTTTAACCAAATTTTGTCAAGTTTGTTTGACATTTCAAACATTTATCTCCGCTAATATTGAAGTGAAAATGTGTTGAATAGTATAAGAAATGTAAATACTATCATAGAACATGTTTCAAACGTCAAATAAACTTAACAAAATTATGTTAAAGAGACTTAATTCACTGATTTTTTAAATTGTGATACTAAACTGAATTAGGTTTTGAAAGAAACTAATTTCATTTTTCATCTTTCAATCTTCACTTAAAGTTAAAGTGACCTATAGATTTAATTCAAATCTGTTTAATTCATGATGATAAAAGGAATCGAATTTAATTTGGTCTATATAGGAAAAAAACTAACTTTTTTTATTCGACCAAATCCATATTAAACTAGGTTAAAACTAGGTTAGGCCATAGATTAAATTACAAAGAGAATGAGAAACACGAAATCCGACAGAAACATGGGAAAAGTGTGCTACTAAATACGTAACATATTATGATAAGTGGGAAATTGTAATTTGTTTAGAGAGACATGTTGCTTTTTTGGTGGGTCGTTGTCAGTAGATAAAGTCGTTAGAGATTTATGTTTTCATCTGATATGGTCCTGTTGGGGATGAATCGTTTTTACAGACAACCATAACTTTATGCCATGTTGTCATAATCATAACCTTACTTTCAATTCTCTTCATACTTTTCTTTAGTAAAACCATTCTCCTCATGCTTACAAGACTATTATGTCGAAGGATCCCACATATATTCTTTTTCTTATATTTAACGGCTTTTTCTATCTCTTTTAAGCTCTAATGATGCAGTTTATTTTCATTTTTAATTATTCGTCTTTTATTCCATAGGATATGCTTCCTTTATTTTCCTTTTTCTTCTCTATGTATTTCTTTGGAACGCTTCAAACTATAGACAAGAGAATATCATAAAAGGGAAATTAAAAACACCATTCCTTTTACTTTTTTTCGTAACCCAAATAAAAAATTCATTAATCTCTAATATTTTTACTTTTTTGCTTAATTATCAGTTATTGATAATTTTACAATACATTATTTTTTAACTATTATACTTTACAATATTTATTTTATTACTTTTTACATTAAATTTCCACACATTAAGAATGATAGATAATATAATACTGAAAAATCTATAACTCAAATGGTTGATTTGTAAAAGTATAATTGAAAATAAATGCTATAAATATACCTTATCAACAAAATAAAATCATAATATTTGTAAATTGATTTTGTACTATTTATATTTGTAAATTTTTCATCAAATAATTATATCAAACACTTATACAGTCAATAAGTTAATTCAACAATTTTTTACTTGCCAATTTTTGACTTTCAACTACCCATTAATTCCTAAATGTTAACTAACTTTTCCGCTTTCACCTAATGCAATATATTTCCAGCCAAAGACATTATTAATCGTAGGCAAAATTTTCAATTCAAAAGCAATCCACCATATCATCTTTATTCGGCTAGTTATTCATAAATGCCCAGAATTATTTTGCATAGTTTCCTACCAACACTGTCTCAATAATCATCAAAACTTATAAATACATTGTATACTGTTGAATCATTAACGGTGTATCTTCTTATATGGTATTATTACGATAAATAAAAACATATTTTTTTAATTTAACAAATTTAATCACAAAATTATAAACGTATAAGGCTTTAATTAAAATATAAAGGGTTAAGTGAAAATTTGAATTAGTTACTCCTCAAAACTTTGGCCTAATTTAGTCATTCGATTTCAGAATTGTGTGAATTTAGTCATTTCAAGCAAAATTTGTTAAGTTTATTTATCGTTTTAGACGCATTTCATCATAGCATTTGAGATGTTTTACCGTTTAACATATTTTTGCTTCAATATTAGCTAAGAAACTATCATGAAACACGTTTGAAATGTCAAATAAACTTAACAAAATTTAGTTAAAATGACTAAATCCACACAATTTTAAAGTTGAAGGAATAAATTGAGTCAAAGTTTCGAAGAAAAACTAATTCCAATTTTTACTGAAAGTTAAAAAGATAAAAACATAATTAACTCAAAAATAAATTATAGAGACCCACTTCAAACCTTCATTAAAACGTGGGGATTCAGTTACTAATTTAACCATAAAAATGGAATTAAAAGAATAATGTAAATAGTTTTGAAGGGTGGGATTTGACTTTTGACCATTCCTCTTCAAAGCAAAACATAATTGACATAATATATTTAAGTTACAACACCATTTGTGTACAGTTGGAACTAACACAATAAGATTAAGAGGGACCACACTGGGTTTAGATTAGATAATTGGGCCTGCTAGAGGAAGGCCCATTCCACACTGTCGTGAGCGAAAATGGGCTGTCTCTGCCGGTGGAAAATTCGTATTCATTAAACACGTTGAGGACCAATGATTGCAAACAAACCTTCTTTTTCTTCAGCAACACTCCTAATAATTAAGGAATGATTGAAACTATAAAAGAAATAATTATTATTATGATTAAGAAGAAGAAGGAGCCAGTAGTTGCATGAGTTCAGTTGTGTTATGAATAGCAAAATCATGTGGTCCAATTATTTTCAAACACTGATAGTAGCCTTAACGTGCTACCTTTTTATCATGTGTATTATTATTTTTATATTTATCATTTTTTTAACACATACTTTATTATTTAAATTCTTTTATAAATATAAAATTAACTTTTTTAATGACCCAGATAGTTATCAACCAATGCAAGTGGTATAAAGTAACATTTTCCTTTTATGATTTATAGGTTTAGGCATTTAGGTCATTAATTGGGGTTGTCCTCTTCCAATCAAGAACCGTCAACATGCCATGTGCATAACTAATGCCTCATCACCCATCACCCATTTCCTCTTTTATTTTCTTATGTTATTAAAAAGGAATCTTATTCCTATATTCCTTTTCCTAAATAATGTATATGCAAGGTTCAAAAATATAATTTAACTTCTATTTAGGGATTGGTGGCCACGGTGTTAAACATGTGACTTATTAGTTCTTAAGACATGCTCAATTAAACTTGCTTCCATGTCTAGTGCTCTAGTGGAGAAATGCTACAAATATTCTATTATAAAAACAAAAACAAAAAATTAATTTTTTATTTCTTTTAATTAAAGTATGCGCTCCCCCAATACCTTTTGAGCAATATTAATTAATTTCATAAACAAACTTTCCCATTTTGTAAATATTATGGTATAAATCACAATGCATGTGGATCAATCACATTAAACTTTAGGAACTGCTTCAAAAGTTTATCATTGTTTAAAATAAAATGTAGATCTGCTTCACTTTCCTCACAAATTCGGAAAAAATGGCTTCTTTTTTTAGATAAAATTGAGATAGGTCAGAGAACTAACTCAAACACTACTCAATCATGATGAACATAACCAAGGTTATCCAAGGAGACAGCCTAGGATACAACAAAAAATTAATCTGTTTGAATTAAATTCAATATGTTCCAATCATACACGTGTGTTTACAAAGAATAAGAGCGTAAAATTTATCTAATTTCGTAAGGGAAGTACATTAAAAAGAATGAAGTTTGCTATATCTTCTTCAAAAAAATAATCTAAATAATTAAAAAAAAAAATGGGATCTACTGTGTAAGGGTAAGAAGGTTGAGCAGAGCGACGCGAGAGTTTATCAAAGCCCTCAACACTTTCTCGGTATCGTTTTCAATGGCGCAGATTCGTTCCTCCAAATCCCGCATTTTCTTCAAAATCAATCTCACTTCTTCATCGTCTTTCTTCTTCAGATTCCGAAGATTTTCCATTTCCACCACATCCCGTTCTCGGAGCTCTTCAACGCCTTCACGATCCTTCTTCACCCTCCCACCTTTTCTCGACAGCTTCACCATTTGTGCCCACGACAACCTTCGAGACGCGAACGACGCTGCCATCCCGTTGAACAGCGCCGCGGAAACGGAAACCGTCACGGACATGACGTCGGCGATGACGTGTCTCAGTTCAGCGTCCACGAGGGACGTTGGAGCCTGCTGCGTGCAATGTTGTTGGTGTTGAGCAAGACTGACACATCGGAGAACGGACACGATGTTTTCGATTTCTTTGGAGATTTTATTCTTAGCTTTTACGTAGGCGACAACCTTGGAGTCGTCGCGTTTTCTTATGGCCATCTGGGCGGAGGAGTGTTCTTCCTTGAGAGCCATGACGGATGTTTGGAAGATTCCGAAGGCGTCGACGAAGCGGAGGAAATCTTCTAGAAGGTTCTGGAGCCAGAGAGGGTGGCTTCGGAGGGATTCTAGAGTCTGAGGGAGGTTGAGGATGTGTTGTAGGGTCTCGTGGGTGTCCTTGAGAAGGGTCAAGCCCTGGGAGAGGGTCGTGGAAGTTTGTTGTTGGGCTTTGGAAGTGGCGGCCCACGATCTGAGACCGTTGATCTCGTCCTTGATCTCGGAGATCAGAGGGTGGGATCTGCAGGGAAGACTGATGGACCTGATGTGGTGAGATATGTGCGGTTTCTGTGATGGACGGTTCGGATTTTTGTTTGGGAAGGAGAGGGAACGCCGGAAAACGCCTACCATTTTTATTTCTATTTCAATCTTCTTCTCACGGAATAGAGAGAAGATTCGTGTGTTTTGCGGTGCTTCGTGTGATTTCGTTTGAGTATTTATATAACGATGTATAATCATAGTTTATTCTGTCAATTTTTTAATCTTTCTCCGTTGCTTTTTTATATTCTTCGTCTCTGTAAATACACGTGCACGCCAAGGAAAACATAGTCGCTGGACTTGTTTTTCCCCTGTCTCAAAAATTAAATAAATTTTAGCATCTTCTTTCTGTCAATATCTTCGTTGGTTAAGAAACCGTTCCAGCTTCTTCAATTTTTCTCAAATAACTCTGAAATTTGACGCAGTGAAAGAAAAACCAAAGTTACTGTTGAAGTTGAACATTTTTAGTAGAGTGTTGTGGATTTTCCTTGATTGACGCTAACAAATGAGGCATGTTATGTTATGTTATCGTTGTTGTGTTTGTTTTGGAAGAAAGAAATGTTTGGGTAAGTAGCTGTCAGTGATACAAGTTGGAGCTGGATGACTTCAAAGAAGCGCGTGCGTCGGCGTGGTTTGTTCTGTAGTGTCTGATACATGGATGAAATGGAATCTTGAATGATTCATAGTTTTCCGGCGATTAATCTTTGTATTAATTGAAGGCGTGTTAGTTGTAATTACACTTACACACATGATCTCATCCTTGGAACTCCAAACTCATCTCAACCCTAGAAGATTATGCAAGTCTTGCTTGATTATACGCGGCGTTTATGATTTCTAAGAAGATTATGTGGAAATCAAGAATCCTCCAAAAATATCGCCAAAATCTTTTCTGAAGTCAAACGGCTATACCCAGTTTTTTTTTTTTTTCAGATGAAAATAATCTCTCCTTTTTTCAGAAAAAAAATGGTTTTCAGATAAAATAAACTTGAAGATATTAAATTTTAATAAATGGAGAAAAATCGTTACGTATAATATTTATTTGAAGAAAAATAAAATAAAATGTTATTTTAATTTATTATATATGAAACAACTATTATATATACAAAGTTATTTGTACTACAAGTTGATAGTTATGGTTGAATGATTTACCTAATTTGGAGGGGGTAAAATCATCACTGAATAAGTTATTTGTAAATTAAAGGAAGTTGTGGTATCATTACTAGAATTTTTATTATTACTGGGGAACTTTTTTGCAAATTTTCTACAAAAAATTGTAGGAAAAGAGTTTTCTGTCATTTTTATTACGAATTTTGATCGGTAGGTGGGTAATTAATTATTGTGAAATTTAAAAATTCACAGGATATTTTTTGCAAATTTTTTTATAAAAAATATTCGTAACAAAATTTTTTATGAAAAAAATTTGCAACAATTTTCCTACGAAAAAATCAAACTAAAAATTTGCATGTATTTTTTCTTGCAAATTACATTTCACAAATAATTTTCTTGCATATTTTAAATTTGTAGATAATTTCTTGCCAAAAAAATTCGCAAGTAATTTTTCCTACAAAAATAAATTTGTAAGTATATTTTTTCTATTGCAAGAAAATTCGCAAAAACTTTTTATGAATTTTAAACAATATATAATTACTCTTTGGAGCCTAATGATGTTATTTTATTCTTTATTTGAATATAATTTTATTTTATTTTAAAATCTGTATATTCTGATATATTTTATATTTTACAATTTAATTAATAAAATATTTCTTGTAGTTTTAATTAAATATATTCTACATTTTATTTTTTATAAAAGAAATTTATATTTTACATCTTATGAGCACACTATTTGATAAAAAAAAAGTAGAAATAATCTTGAAAACAATCAACTTCCATAACTAGAATAAATTATATCGAGGAATCATAACATAATTCATAGATTGGACTTGGAGTATGAAGATCATAATAAAATTAGAAAAAGTTACACTGCAAATATATAACAACAATAATCACAATGATGTGCAAGATTTCTTCTCTTCAAGTATTCATCAAAAGTGTATTCTCTGTGTAGAGAGATAAATCTGCAATCGAAGGTAATAAATAATGTTATTGAAGTTTAATGGGAAAGCACTACTACAAATTCTCATATTACATGGGAATTTTCTTTCAAATTTGTTAAAAAATTTTACAAGAAAAGACTTTTTCCTGCTATTTTTTCTAAGAATTTTAATTGGCAGGTAATTCCTTGGTGAGTAATTATTTCCTACAAAATTATAAAATTCGCAAGTATTTCTTACAAAACTTGTTGCAAAAAGTGTTTTATACAAAATATTTTGCAAGAAAATTGGCAGCAATTTCCTGTAAATCTTTTTTTCATAACAAAATTTATAAGTATTTCCTACAAAAAAAATTTCAAAACAAAATTGGCAGAAAATATGAGTTTTTTTAGTAGTGAAGATAGCAGTCAATACACTTGCATTATTTAGATAACCATCTCAAAAAATAAAATTCAAATGTTGAATAAGCAAAAAAGCAATGTACCTCTAATTCACTTTTTAAGCCAATGCCAAGCAACTGAATATGTTGTTGGAAGGAAAGGACTTGCACCAAGAAGAGAAAAAACTGAATATGAAAACCTTTAACTTGTTCAATCATTGCCCATGCTCCTTTCAACTCCCCAAATCTTAAAACTTTAATGAAATGCCCAAGCCAAATCTAAATTGAAATTTATTTTATGTTGATACAGTGAGCAATGCAGCAAAAAAAGCTCTACTGATACACTGCTTCAATGGCCCAAAATGCTGTGATAGCTACAGTATATTTCACGTCTGGACTCATTAGACTTTCTAGCAACCTGTCACAATGTTCATATGTTACAATACAAACAACCTGGCAGACCAGAGTACCAAATGATTTGTCTAACATTCCATGTATCCATGTCTAGGAGGGGTTTTTGTTTTATTACATTAGAGTACACCTAAGGAAGGATCTAACCCGTAAAATCTAGCCTATAGTTCATTAAACCTTGGCATAATTTACCATTTTAAAATTCAATCATTTCTTAAATCTCCCACAGAAATATGAGAAAATTTTGTTGCCTACAATACATTGATCAGAATATGATGACAGAAGATTAAGAAACCTACTCATGGTATTTTTGGTTTGCTTGCTGAGGAACAACTTCAGAGAGTGAAATACCCCACTTGCTAGCTTCTCTCTTAAATCATGATATCTAGTCCTTCAGGGAAACAATGACCCGCAATATTACTTCCATGTCACCACTCGCATCTGATTCCTTCCGAGCTTTTATCAACACATTGGCCACAAATAGGACAAAATCTCGAACGAATAAGTAATCTTGTGCCTGCATAAAAAGAATACAACAACTATAAAATACAAACTTCTTCCAACACAAATTTTGTTATCAACTAAAATTTATTAAAAATTAGGTATTTTGAAACTGAGTTCATTAAATAAAACAGAAAATTGTGCGACATTGCACTAATTGCGAAACAATAGTTAAAATTTTGACAGGGCTACTCAAAATTGTACTAAATAATATAATGCCAGGAACCTGATTTATATAAATCAGAAACCATTGGTGGATCCAAGCTCAACTACCACATCCATTGTCATTTTCCCTATTGTGAACACATTTTTCACTGTCCCCTCTAGCTTCTTACACCCTATTGCACAATCCTGAAGTGTTGTATAATGTATTGTGTCGAAGATTAATAGCTTAGCTATAAAGAAGCAAAAAGTTAGCAACATAGACTATACAAGTCTTAATTATTTAACAGTTTGTACTAATTGTTTTATCTTTTCCTTGAAGACTTGGAATGACAAGCCACTTTTTAAGAATGATAAACAATATTGGCTAGAAAATGCCCATGTGAAAATTTAAGTAGAGAATTCTTTTATCATCTGGTTTGTTTGGGAACACTAATTCCTATATTAGCCATAACTCCAAGGTAAAATAAGGCTCACTACATAGCACGGTAGACCGTGATGGAATTAATAGTTATGAAATTTGAACTCACTTTTTGCCACTTTTGCTACAAGCTTTATCATCCTCAAATTATGTCTCCCACAAACCTACATTTTTGTTGTCCATACCACCAACAATTCAATTAAAATTGACAAGAAAAGCACCTCTCATCACATGTAAGGCTCTAAAGCAAAAAAAGTCCTTTAAGACACACCGTTACTAGCACCTTAAACAAATTGAATCTGCATAAACATGAAAATTATTAGTCGTGCTCCTTCAACACAAAATACATGGTTGGGAAAGATCAAGCCCTATTGTATACTTCCGATCCAAGAAGGAATGATGTAGCCTCAACAAACCCTAACCAAACTGCAAGGGAAAATCAAAAGCGAAAGAATCTAATTTAGCACTAGCCAAAAACCCTAGGTATCATCATTCACCTAAACTCGACAAGTGAGAACGATAAAACGTAAAGAAACTGACATTATAAGTGACGTCAAGCTTCTCGAACTGGCTGAGGAGCGAAATACTGAAATTAGCCTCCGGCGGCGGGACGACATCGACGAGCGCATTGGTTTGGCGGTGGAGTGCAACAGAGGTAGAAGGTTTGACTAGCTCGAGGTTGATGGTGTTGAGGATTCGATGGCGGATCCGATGATGCTTCACCTCCTCTTGCGCCCACAGCAGCTCTCGCTTCAGATTCTTCTACTCATTCTTTACGCACTACTGAGAGAGATGAAAGAGTCTAGGTTCAGATGCAGATATTAATAGGGATGTTGAACAACTGCAAATTAGAAGTGAAATGAAGAATAAAATGAGAGAACCGTCAATTTTTGATTGTATAATGTAAAAAGTGACAGTACAAAGAAGAATGAAAGTACTCTGTAAAGAGAAGAAGGGAAGGAGTAGTTTCAGAGAAAGGAGTGACAGTAAGATTGAATTTGAATGAGCACCAATTTTTTTTTAATTTCTTTTCATATTTTAAAAATAATCTTTTACTAATAATTATATGAAAATAATTAATTTAACCATTAAAATAAATGTATTTTTTATGAATAAATTTTTGCAGAAAATATTTTAAGTAATAATTATTTTTCTCGTAATGAATGATATTTATAGTCTATGATAATTATTAATAAAAACATTAAAAATATAAATGAAGGTTATATAAATTTGGTTAAGAAAATTTTAAGATTAAGAATATTTTAAAAATATTTTTCATGTTTAAATACATAAAGTAAATGAGTTAAATAATAATAATAATAATAATAATAATAATAAAATGCTTATAACACTTTTTCTAGGGAAAAATATGAATAAAAAACCACGTATAAAGAGATTGTAAATTTCTTGCCAAATTTTATTCAAATATTGTAAAACTTATTTGCCAATTTCTTTTTCCAACAAAATGTGCATGAAGAACTTTAAATAACCTGCGTCTTTTCTTGCTTTTTATTTAACGTGCAAATTTAAATAAAAAACAAATAATTTTTCAGTAAATTTTGTATGAAATTCCTGCAAAAAATTGTCAAGCAAAAATCTGTAAAAAAATTTAGTATTTTCTTACTGATTTAAATTTGCAGGAAAAATTTGTAACAAATATAAAAGTTTTATGTGAAATTTTTTAAAAATTTAAATTCACAAGAAAAAAATCATATAACAATAAATCCATAATAAATTTTGCATGAAATTTCTATAAAAAAAAATTGCAGATAGCTAATTGACAATTTTCTAGTAGTGTATGACATATTCTAAATAATAAAGTTAATAAAAAATTTCATGATCGGCTCAACATAGTGTCTCATCTAATGCATGAAGCCTGAAGAGTTTCAAAAGGAAAAAAAATGGATAGAAGAGAATGTGTGTGGACATAATTAAAGAGACACGAGAAGTTTTAAAATTTCAAAAGTATTAAATAAAAACAATAACTTGTGTGGCTATGGATGATGCATTTCTTCCTACTTGTTGATTAATTTATCATCACTAACATTAGTGTAGTGCAATATCAATTAGAAAAAATGAACGAATCTATTATTGAGTAAGTTTGGTTTTTGTAGGTGGGGTGGAAAAAAATATTAAATTGGTTTGATATTAAAACAATTTTTTATTTCATTTTGTGTTTTTTACTTATTTTTTAATTGAGTTAACTTGTCTACCTTCATTGATTATTTTCATGTGCAAGATAACAAAGAAAAGTAAATTAATGTCACAGAGTTATTGGGAAAATGCAATTAACAGTTAACAATCCATCGATAAAATGTTATTTGAGTGAGATACATGGATTAATATAAGGTGGAGAAAACTTGAAAGATACTTGTTCTTTGATTTATAAGCAAAATTTTGATTTTATCTTTGAATCATAATCAAGTTTTGAACAATCTAAGTAAATGAAAATCGCTGTAGAGACAAAAACAAGAAAGTCTATAAATGAAGAAGAGATGAATACGAAAAAAATATATAAATTAAAAATAATAAAATAATTAAGTGACAATATAAATAAACTAGCATTTTTAACACAACACGTTTAAGATATGTTGTTTTTCCGTCCATCGGAAGAAAAAAAAATGTTGATATATGAAGATGGCTATAATAACACTCTAAAAGAAACAATATAAACAAATATTAAAAGTTTATATATATATATATATATATAAAGTTTGAATTTAGATAAATAATAAAATTATAAATAATAAAAAGGTAATTAATTTTATATTAAATTAATTTTTAAAATAATAGTTGAATAAAAATAAAAATCTTTTAAGAGTATATACAAGAACACATGCAAGATATCAAAGCCCAAACAAAAGAAATTAAGCCCAGACAATCTGTGCCCCATAAAGCATGTTCACTGTTCAATTTTATGGGCTGGCAAATAAAAAGAAGAATAAAAGATATGACCCAACCCAAGAAAAATCTAGAAAAGACAACAAGATAAGAACAACACCCCCAACAAAATATTAAAAAACAACGTTCTTTAGAGGGTGAAAGAAGTGCATTTGTAGTCTCTCTCGTAATTTTAATGACACAAATAATAAATTTTCATTAAATTAATAAATAACAAATAGATTTACGATTTTTAACAGCGTACATTTTGTTATTAGAAATTGTTAAATAACTTTCAAGACTTTTGTTGTGTTTATTGTTTTTATATTTTTCAGGTTTAATATTCAAAAAAGAAAAACTCATCGAAATTTTCTGCAATTATAAAATATTGTATGATTAGATTTTAAGTTATTATCCATAAAAAAATGAGAAAAGGAAGTGGATATGGATTAGGTAAAGTATTGAAAGAGAAGATGGGATACGTGGCATGGAAACATGCTGCCACGTGGATATAATAAAAAGACAGTTGTCAAACACAGAGAGAAGGCGAAATGAAGATCTAGAAATGTGTGGTTCTACATATAAGGAGAAGAGATGAAAGGGAAGAGTGAATCGTCGGTGAAAGCGTGATCAATGCAGAGAGAGAAGGAAGAGAAAAAACTGGGGGAGGGACCCCAAATCTCAAGAATGGATCCTGTAACGCACGGTGCCTACGGTGGTGGAATGTACGGTACCGAGAAAGGGCAACCGGAGAAACCTACAAAGCCACCGGCTAGTGACAGTCAGAGTGCTGATGGCCCCGTTGATAAGGACGCTATCAAGCCCCAACACAATCCTCCCCCTTCATCTGGGGACAGAGATTTAGATATCACCGGCCAATCTTATATCCAGTAACACCATATATATGTAATAATAAGGCTGTTGTTTCATCTTTACTATTTTAGTTTCCTCGTGTTTCTAATATACGGTTAGTTACAATACAACCTTTTATCTTTGTTTTCTTTTAAGCTTTTTTCAACCTTCGATTAGTAAACAAAAGAGAACCAGTGCAGTGCATGTCAGAAATCACCGTTTCAACTTTATCACTTCTATTGAAACAAAACACGATTACTTCACTTTCAACAAATACTAATGATATGATAACAACTAATGGTTATTTTTCAATTGCATATGTTATAATAACAGCTTCTGCACACAGAGGTTTAGCATCATTATTTACAATTTATATTCTCATAAACTTAGTTTCTGAAGAAACTACTCTATATCTTCATAGAAATATGATTACAACTTTACTTCTTATTTACTTATAAACTAATTAAACTAATTATTACAATATGATTACAAATTTAATTTATATATATACAAAAGCTCTTTTTCTTACACCTCCTATCTCCTGCTCCGAAAGTGCGTTACGCTGAACTCTTACACCTCCTATCTCCTGTTCCGAAAGTGCATTAGGCTGAACTCTTAATTCTTCGTCGCTGAATTCTTAATTCTTCATTCAGAGAGTCCTAGTTTAATACAATAAAATATGACTTCTCGTTCAGCATGCAATTCCACTTTTTATTCTAAATAAAAATCATATTCAAAGTTCAGTATGCCTATGAGCCTTGGCCTTATTGTAAGAGGGAAGAGTAATTAATTAGTTCATCTCCATAGGTTAATTTACCTTATTTTTATCTTTAAAGATTTTTTTTTATAATTTTTATTCTAATGTAAGAATGTTATAAAATAATTATTTGGTTGCTAACATAAATATATATGTTTTTAACATTTTATTTTTTACGACTGTGAAGTCACTTATCTTAACATCTAAATTATGGGTATCAAAAAGTGAGACTGATTCTACTTCATACAACATTTTTTTTTTGTTACATGGTTATTGGATGTGCTCAGAAAGAGTGTCAGGTTTTGTAATTATTATGTTACGTACTTTTTAAGGAGAGATTCTATAGGAGATTCAACTTCCTATTTTTTACTTATTTACTGAAACTCACTTAAAATTTCAAAATTTTGGAACAACATGATTCAAAAAATCCAATGGCTTCGAATGGAAACGTGGAGGTTTGTGTGAAGCTCCAAAACTAAGATGGTGGGTGTAATATATGATATAGAGTGCAATGATTTAAGGATTGAATTTGAATACAATATACATACATACATATAGATGGTTATCTCATCATGGAAACTATGCATAAAGTTATGACTTTGAGGAAAATTAAGAAGTGGGACATGCACGCAGTGATTGATAATGGTGGTGGAATCACGTGAAGAAGAAGCCCAAGACAAGAGGTTCCCCAGAAGAGGGTGTAGGGTTGTGTCTCTCTTTTTGGTGTGTGTAAGATGGTTGTCATGGCCCTGTGTACGTTCCTGTTAGACTGTTAAAAAAGAGTGTGTGCATGTCTCTGTAACTATGTACCACAAAGAAAAACTATTGAAAGGTGGTGGCATAGAGGGTGACAAAACACAATGCTTTTAGTTGCACTGTGTATCTGCATGACACAAACACTAATTCAATTGGGTCATGATTTTGATCCTAACATACATGATACATTCACTATTTTGTCTTTTATGTTCTTTTCATTTTTTAATTATTAAATTTTATTTTTTAATGACTACACTATCTCTAAAATTAGGTTCTCAAGTTTTCATTTCCTCTTGTAAATTTTTAAATTGATTTTGAGATTAAAGAATCTAGAATTCCTGGAAAGCTAACCAAGCACGAAAAATACTTGTATAGAGTGAATAATCAATATTTCGTGTCATAAATGGGAAAAATAAGCTAAGTTTATCTAAGGTAAACTTCACTTCATCCACCGATTCCATACCCTTCACACGATGTGTTTTCGACAAAAGATCGTCCATTTTTTGTTACTTCTTTATTTAGGACTAGATGGCTGATAAGTTAGGGTTAAATCAAATCTATTTTTATTATTATTTTTTTCACTGGTTGGTTTGCATTAATTTAACCTAAACTAAAATTGGTAGTATAATTTTTTAGTGGAAATAAATGCTGATTATTTCTCAATTATGGTCTAAACTAAGATCATATTTTTTAAATATAGCTCAAGATTAAGTCTCAATTTTAATCACTCAGCAGTACGTAGTGTCGAAATACCTTTAAAATCTAAATATTTTTATAGACGAACATAAACATTATAAGAGATTTAATGAATATGGATCTCACTAATATATTTTTTACACTTAAGCAATAAAAAAATACTTCTAATATAACTTTTAAAATAATGATTAAAAAATTAAAAATTTATTATAATATCAATGATAAACACTTTATTTTTTTATCCATCATAGAATAAATTTTAATAATTATTTACAAATAATTTACAAATGCGTAATATTTATTTTACGTTAAATATCTCAAAATTGCTCTATTTTTATCTAACAAAAGTTTTTCACGATATTTCCAAATTTTGTTTTGATGATGAGGAAGAGCTCAAATAAATTTTACAAAACTGATGTGTAAACATAAAACAATTTTTAATATATATTTTTCAATTTAAGGATTGTGCTTATGTATTTTTCAATTTAATATATTTTTCCTATTTCTACAAAAGAAAAAAAAAAAGAAAAAGGGTGCAAGTTCAGTGTGGACTCAAACCCAATGTACAAATCTCATCCTCCGCAGGCGCACTCCAATCCGCAGTGCGTTTTCTCAGCTTCTGAAAATCCTTAACGCACTCTCCCATTTTCATAGACTGGATTCGCTTTCTAGCACGGGCACGTTTCTTCCCGGCGACCCGATCGAAAATCTTCTCCCAACCACTTTCCCATCCTTCGTGAGCGTCGCAGAGCTCAAGCACGCCGTTCTCCCACTCCGTCCAACTCCACACCTTCTCCACCGTCTCCATCACGGTCTCCACGCACAGACCCTGGCACACCGCCGTGCACGGCCTGCACTTAGCGCCGCTGAGCGGCCCGGGGCTCGACAACGCCGCCACCGGCACGCCAAACTGTCCCGGCGGGAAATCGTAGCGGCGATCAGAAACGACGCAGAAAGGGAGTCGTTTGGCCACGTGGGTCACATTCTGCGTGGTGAGTTGGGCCTTGAAGGCTGCCTCCGAGTTGAGGTTGTTGAAGCCCGCGGAATCGAGGTGCGGAATCAACGAGAGACGCGACAGTGCAACCGTGGAGGTTGCAAGGTCGCCGATTCCTAAACGGTCGTTAAGTCCACCGTACGAGGAGCCCGGTGGGACCAGGTACTTTCCCGGAACGAAGTTTTGTGGGCCCAACGGTGCGTTCCAGTACCCATCTACACGTGTTCGAACTACCCATTGGTACGTGAAGTTGTTCTTCTGTTGGTGTGATCTTATCATTGTTAAGCACCCCTCCACGAGGTTGAAGTACTGAAGAAGCCCCTGCAAAACGTAAACTAATTAAATTCAATCATAATTAGTATTTGGTTTCTACGTTAGCGTCACACTTCAACTCTAAGCAACTTTTTTGGTTGGTTTAGCTTTTCTAAAAGTTCATGGATCATTTAGACGCGTAGGGCCAGAGAGGAACTTCCCCTCGCACTACCCTTTTCACCCTATCAATCTTGAAAAATACTTCCCAACAACTCTCCAAAGTTTCTATCTTTTCATCCAAATCCCAAATAAGTAATTGAATATTAATGTCAAAAAATTTAACCTACAACATACTTAGCAAAAATTGAACAGTCTAGGAATTAATTTAGGCATAAACAAAGATGGTTGGTTGCGGGCAAGAATTGCAGGCAAGTAGAAAGTGGTTGACTGGTAGCTAGTGCATAAAAAGGGAAGGCTGAGGCTTTCTTTATTTGATTTGATTCTATCTCAAAATGAATATTGCATGTGACATAAGGTACATTTTTTTTAATTTTTTTTGTGTATACTTATCTTAAGAATTTTAGAAATTTAAATGATGTTAACGTTTTTAAGTATTTTCTTTTAAATTATTTCACATTTAGAATGGACATATTTTATACGACTAATAATAATACAAGTATAATATAATATAGTATAATAATGTGCATATAAAAAAACCTAAAATTAACATTTTGACATAAATATAAAAATATACAGCCAAATATCGTAACAACCCTTTTTTAAGTATACATAAATACTCAAACCTAACGTGATTACGTGCCTGCAAGCAATAATAACCTACTCCTACTAAACACGGTTAAAATATTGTGCCCCACTCATAAATGACGGGTTTTTCCTCTCACCAAACTTCATCTGGATTTCATGGAATTGTTTTGGAAGATGAAAAGTAGAAGTCAAGATTTGTCATGAATTTTACTTTTCTTTATTTTTACGATAGCATCCAAAATGGACTTGGGTAAGGGGAGGAGAAAAGGAAAGGAAAAGAATTCGATACTGATATGACAACAATATCTGCAAAAAGGTGCAACAAGGGTGACCGAGCAACTCGCTCAAATTCTTCCATCAAACAATATTCCTAAAATCCTCATTTTTTTAAAATAGGTGATAAAATTAATTTACTGTAAATATTTCGTTTATTAATTTAAATTTCTTAGTAACTGTTCTTGAGACGACGATCCATCCATATTGATTATTTGTTATTTCAAAAGAAAACTAAGAAACAGGAACAAGAAAAATATATGTTTAACAACTGATTCGAAGTGGTATTTTCAGGAATCCAGAAAAAGGGAAAAAGGGGCAATGACTAATAAAGAAAGTAGAGAAAAAACAGCGGCGAAAAATACCTGGATGCCGTTGGGCGAGTTGTGCGCGGTGAGGACTCGAACATAAGACTCGTTCTCCGGCAACGGCTGAGGGTGGAAGAGTCGAACGGCGGCAACATTTGGCGCAGACTTCAAGAGCGAGAACTTGAACGTATCCGAATCCAACGGACTGTGGAGAAAAAGATCCGAATTCGGGTACTGTTTGAGTATATTTTCAATTATGGAGGGTCCCGTGAGTTCGAACCTCCTAGCGCCACCGACCAAACACACCGCAATTTTCGACCGCAGTAACTCCTCCTTATTCAAAACATGCTCACTCTCGCCGGAAAAAGGGAGTCGGAGAAAAAACTTAACGGGATAAAAGGCGTTAAAACCGTTCGAAGTGGACGAATAATGGAGAGAGAAAAAGATAAGAAATAAAACGAAAGGGATGATCAACCCGGTTAAACGCCAATTAATCTCACAAACCCATTTAGTAACGGGATTAACAAACTTTCTGGGGCTCTTTAACATCTCTTTTCTGTCCCTCGATTTCTCTGCTTTTTTTTCTTCACCGTCTCAGAAGAGGGTGTGGTTGATCACGTCACGTGAAACGCAACTAACGCAGAGAGCAATAAGATTCATATGAAGCGATGCGTGATGAAATGGAAGGAGCATGCTTGGGTGAGAAATGGTGTTGCGTTGCATAAGAAGAAGGTGGCGGGTACCATGAGGCTATTTGGTATGACTAGAGAGAAGTGTGAGAGTAGCATGAAGAATGAGAATTTTGAAAAGTGTACACACAAATTTTCCATTAACACACTACACCTAATTGTAACGCCGTGTTTGAATCAAAAATATTAGCCACTTTCTTTCGATTATTCTTCACCTTCCTTATTTAACAAACATTTTCTTTCTGTTGTATATTTTTTCAAGAAAGATGGTTGGGTCGGATCAAAATGGTGAATTTGTAGATTTAAATTGGGTAAGATTTTGGAAGATATTATATAGTTGCCAAACTCAACTAAATCATATCCATATCTTCCGGAATAAGATTTCATTGTTTGTAGAAATCTATAGACCTGTTAAAACTTGGATACGGTTAATTTTTTTAACTTAATATCTAATAATAAAATAAATAATTATGCATTTTATCCATTGATTTTGTTGTTTTATTTATTGAATATTATTTTAGTTTAATAATTTTTGTCTTTATTACTTGTATTAAGATTTAATACATATATATATATATATATATATATATATATATATATATATATATATATATATATATATATATATATTACCTTTGAGAATTATTTTCAGATTATGTTTTTATTTGAATTTAAGTGTAATAAAAAAAAATTGTGTACATACAACATAAATATATTTTAAATAATTTACTGATGCTTGTATTTCATTTTAAGATATCATCACATTTATTTCAGAATGTTTATATATCCGTGTCAATTAATTTGAACGTTGAAGGTGGGGCTGAAATCTTTTTTTTTTACTACATACTTCTTTATATTTGATCCTCGTATATTCGAATTCTATCTATTACTGAAATATTCTAAATTAATTTATTTTCTTTTTAAATTGATGAAAGAAAAATATTAGATTTTGATCATTTTAACCGTTACAATGTCAGTAATTATGCGCAAACAAATATTATAGTTGTGGAGATTGCGTTTGATCAAAACATCCATATTTAATTTATATAACCTTTAAATCTAGATCTCTACCGTTATATCTATGTACATTTTCTTTTCTCTAGATTCACTCAATGTTAATTTTAAATTCTTTAAAAGGTCAAAACTGTTTTATAAGTTCATGTTTTAATCATATTAAATATTTGTCTTGTTATACTGAATAAATACTACACCAAGTATTTTCTATTTATAAAATGTTATTTTTACTTTATTTTTTACACAGTAAGGTGAGTAAGTTTGGATATGTGGTTCGAAAAGAATATTTTATGCTCAGTTGACAACTATTTTTAATAAAAAAAATATTATCTTAAAGTAAATAAAAAATGGTTCTTCTTCTCCCCTTCATTTCATACGCTGCCTCATCGAATATATGTGATTATTAAATTTATCATTTAACAAAACTCGAAATTAGTACTTAATTAAATCTCGTAATCTCAACTGAACCCGTCTATTTAACTTTGTTGAATTAGGTATAGTTCTCATGACTGCGTTTAGATACTGGAAGGAGAAATATTAAGATTGTACTGAAGTTGAAAAGGTTACAAAAGCTAAGTTCAGAACTTTAAGACACTAACTAAAAAAGTTCTTAAACTAATTTATTTAAGTCATAACTTTAGATTACTTCATAATACAACTAGACATCATTCCTGACTTAGCCATATGAAGTCAGTGAAAAAAGTAGTTATTACAATTAAATATATTTTTAGTTTTTAAAATTTGATGTAAAATGTATAAAATTTTGATACTCCTTTGATTTTAAAATCAATTAAATATAGTTATTTTAATTAAACAGTGTAATTTTTTTTTTCGTGTTAAAAATTAATTTTATATTGATATTTGAGATATTTAGATTATTTGACGCATTTTAATTCTAATACCAAAAAGAAATTTGGCACCGTCATTTCGTATTTAAATTTAAAGATAAAATAGATATTTAGCATGTAATTATTATTTTTGATGGATGAAATTCATATCCAACAATAAAACGTTAACTTAACAACCGAAAAGTTTTTGTTAACACTCAAGTGTTCATAATGAGCAATTATGCATGCAATCACTGTTACAAAATGAGGTGGCCATATGAAGCGATTTCCTCACCAAATCACCACCAACCCAATGTACTCATTTTTGCTTTATCATCATAAATAGAGCAACCTGCTATATATGACATAAAAAAGTATATAATTTAAATTTTAAATAATAATATTAAATATTAAACATTATTATTTTATTAATTTATTATTTAATATATTCACCAATTTTTTACTAACATCTTTTATTATTGTATTTTATTGAAGGATGTAAAAAAGAGAAAATTATAATTAAAAATTGAAAACTACGACAAAACCAAATCAAACCAAATCCTAACAATTGGTTTGGGTTAAAGTTTTTTTCTTTTTCCTTTCAAACTGAATGTTATTTTTTTGTATATTTTACCTTGATATTTTTAACAAAAAAAATTGAACCAACCCACATTATGAACACTTCTAAAAATGAGTAAGTGTTTTAATTTAGAGATGAAAACTCGCGTACATTTCTTCCCGTTCTCATCCTTAATAAAATCGATAATCGATTGAAGTTGTAAGGTTATTCAATAAGCTGCTGAGAATTCAAATAATAAATATCTAAAAAGAATATACCATCTAATTTGAAGAATAAAAAAAAATGCTTGGAATAATTGAATGATAACATATGCAATTTTTTTATTAGATGACTAAAAGAAATAGTATCCATAATATAGAAGACTACAATTTATTAAATCTTTCAACAAGATCTTAAAAAAATATGCGACTTATTTGAATGCACGAGACAAATGTTTACTAAATTACTTTCTCACATCACCAATTTCACTAATTTGTTTAGTCTCCAAGACTTGAAAATAATATTTTACAAAATTAAATAAATAAAAAGTATATTTTTAAATTTTGAGGAAAAAATATTGATGTCTTCCATTAAAAACATATTTAAATCATTATTTTCATGACTTTCTAATAAATTAATTTTCGTAATCTGACGTTGCTTGTTGATAAAAAAAAATGTCTCATAAAACTATTTTTAATAGACAAATTTCAAAAATACATTTTATGTGAAAATATAAAATTTTAATTTTTAATAAAGGAAAAAAAAATATCATCTACCACTTCAATTCATAAATTTTACGCTATCAAATAGTCAAGGTGAACCCAATGTCTCTTGTTCTCAGCTGAGGCATTATAAGAGAAAGGTAATAATAGAAAAACACCCAATTTTTTGTTCAACCCTATTCCACACCTACAAAATAATATTTTTCTTTAAAATATAAAATAATTTAAAATAAATCACTTAGAAGAATAAAATAAATATTTTTTGAATAGATGTTAAACAGAGGTAAAAAACTCGAAATGTGTTCATCAAACTTTTTCCATAAGGAACTAGAAACCGATTATAGAATCATAAATCAATAGTCACAAACATGTAATATTTTTGCATGCAATGTAAAATTAGAACAAACATGTTTAAATGAACAAATTGAGCAATAAGAATAAAGCTTAAGGTAAAACAACCTACATGGTTGTTTGTTTGTTTCCAACCTAACAGTCTAGATGTTAACAACTACCGAGTACCAACTCTATTTATTTTTTACTTAATAGTTATTTTTTTAAATAAACTTTTGGTGTTTTTAAAATTGACTTGTTTGATAACTACAAAAATTAACGTTGTCATTAATTTTTTTTAATAAACATGTTAATTTAATATTAAATCAACGACACTAACATATAATTATCATGGTAAAATATTTTCATGTATTATTTTTAAATTATCGCATTACTATTATTAATTCAAACATATAATAAGAGTTATTACTAAATTTTGTATATTTATTAAATGCTTAACATAAGTGTCTCAGTATGGACCTAACAGGTTACGTAACTTGTAATTAGGAATATAGTATAGGTACGATGAATTTAACTTCATAAAATTTGACTTAATTTTCCAATTTAAAGTTTGAAATTGATTCATTTGCCTAATATACGACTTGTAAAGGTTTGACTTGAAAGATTATTTAAGGAACTTTTTTATGATAGGTTCTTTTAGAAACAAGTAACAAAATGCATTTTAATAAACTGTAAAGTTGTTAGGTTTCGAATTTTCTAAGATAGTTAAATTTAAAGTAATTTTGATGGTTAATGATAAAAAATTAAGATTGATTTAAGTCGTTTATTTTGAAGGAGAGATGCCACGGATTTAAACCTTCTATTAGAACAATTTATAAAGTCTGAAAAACATTTCTTTAGATTTATATTTTAATATTAACTTATATTAATATGTCTGGTGGTGTTATGTTATTCAAATAAGTTATCTTTCAAATCTAGAAACTTAAGAATAGTTGGAGTTTGACCTTTCAAATCTAACGAAATGGTCTTTTGAAAATTTAGCCTAACTTTACCAACAAATGTATAAGATGTAACTTTAACTACATAATCCTAACTGAATGTAAGTTAGACAATCCATTTTAAGAGACTGATTTTAACATATATTTATTCCTAATAAAGAACATTTATGTGCAACGTATTTAACTTTGTAAAGAAAATATTGAAACGTGGAGTTAGAGTTGTCAAAACGGATAATTCCGCTCGGTTCAGCTCAATTTATCACGAGTTAATCATTTAGTGAATCCAACTCACTTGTTAGTAACTCAAAAAAATCCGAACCTGATCCGACCCACCACGGGTTAGTGAATTAAATAGGTTGGCTCACAAACTCACTTAATTAAAACATTATAAATTTTTTTAATTTTTTTCAGTCAAAACTAAATTATAATTATAATTAAAATCTAAATAAACTTCAATACAGTTCAAATACAAACTAAAATAAAAAAAATACCGAATTATTGGCTAAAAAAACAACCCAACCTGACCAAAATGCAAAACTTAACTTAATAAAAATCATTTGCGTGACCCTTTATTTGCGGGTTAGTGAGTCAATCCAGCTCACAACGAATTCAATCCGGGCGAGCCAGATCAAAAATCAATCCGTATTGAAATTTATAAAAAGAAATTTCAACTCAACCCATAATGGACTGAATTGACTCGCATATTTCAACCCAATTTAACATCTCTTTATGGAGGAGCGTCTCTAATCTTGTTATAATTAACTGAATATTAAATGTTTTAATTATTATGTTTATTTCAATGTGAGTTTCTATTCGAAGTCGTCGTGTATCTCATAGGTATCTTCCCTAAATATTTCTTATTTTCTTTTATAGTTTAGCAAATTTAAGTAACGCGTAATAAATAATATAACAAAATTTTTCTAATGTCAAACAAACCAAAATCCAAAATTATATGTGGTAACTCTTCACGTAAGTATATCATACTACAGTATAATTAATCAACTTTTTTCAATATAGTTTTAACAGTGTGCTAGTTAATTAAACATATACAGCGTCAATTTAGATGAAAGGATGAGATTTTCGTAAAATAATAAATGATAGTTAAATCTAGATGTGGGTGTATTTACTTACCTCGGTTTAAAGCTAAATCAGAGAGATATTGATTGAGAAAACATCCAAAAATAAAATATGAACAAATACAACTTTAATGTGCTCATCATCCTTTATAATCTTTAAAGGGGAAGAACTCTATCTTTATTTTCTTAAGTAATTTTTTTCCTCGGGAAACTACTTTCTAAATATGTTAAACTTTTAGTATAATTTATAATGTTAAAAAAATAAATGTATTGTGAAAAAGTATTTTCAGAACATAATTTCAAGAAAAATAACAAGAATAGTTGTCTAATAAAAACAAATTACATAATTCAAAACCAGTGGAAATTATATTCGTGTGTTTTTGTTGTTGTTGTTGTAAATAGTTAATTAAAAGTAATTAAAAAATAGTGGTGATTTAAAGAATAGAAATGAAGATATAGTTATTTCAGTTTAAAATAAAAAAAAAGCATATAGAAAAGAAACAAATTATTTTTTATATATAAATATAGATAAAATACAAATTTGTAAAATCTGGACCGTAAATAACAACCGTCAGTCGGATGAATAATTTCCTCCTAAACATTTACCGCAAAAAAAAAGACACAAATTAAATTAATTTTTCTTAATAAATTTTTGTGTAATAATAAGTGATTAATAAACTTTGAGTTCTTAGGTGATCTTAAAATTTAGGTTAAGATATTAATTTAATTTATTTTTTGTTCGATTTTATCAACTTATTTATAATATATATTTTTTGATAATATATTAATTTTCGTTAATTTATTTAATTTAATTATTTTTACTGTTTAAATAATTAATTGATAGTAAACTTTGTATGTAATATATCACTATATCAATTTGTGTTTTTTATAAACTTTTTAACATTTAAATAATTAACAGATAGAAAACTTTGTATGCAATATATCACTACATCAATTTGTATATTTTATAAATTTTTTTAATTAAAAAGAATGTCTACGTGTTAAGTTTATATCTATCAAATCATATTAACTTATATCAGGTCATAATAGATATTTTGTATTATATTTAATCTAATTCTTATATTCATTATTTTTATTAAATTTAATTAATATAAACACAGATTTTATTATATATGTATGTTTTTTTAAAATATTTATAATATCATATTAATAGATAATGATATTGTAATATTATTAAGTTAATAGATAAAATAAAATTATATTTATTAAAAATAAAATGAAATAAATTATAAAAGATAATAAAATAATCGTTGATAAATAAAGAAAAAAATAAAGATAAACAATTTTATAAAAATTTTGTAAAAATAACGGTCAATTTAAAAAAAAATTATATTTTAAAGAATAAAATTAGTATTTTGAAAAGTAACCACACAAAAGATGAAATTTTCTTTTTATACATTGTTATAAATTTTAATTTTTTAAATAAAAAATTGAAATTAAATTAAATATTATATAAATGTTATACTATTTTTAAATTAAACTTAAGTATTAAATAGTTTAATTGATTTTTAATATAATACTAAATAGTTTATATTGGTGCAGGAAGAAATGGGCATCGCCTAAAAGCACATCATACCCGCCACGTGTACAAAAGCCCGAGTAATGGCCCAAAACACGGTTCAGAAGAAAAAGAAAAAGAAAAGCAGCAAGAAGCAACCGCGGTGTTACCATTCTCCGGGTTTAACTCTGGTCTCCCTGGACAGTGTGCGAGCAACTCCACATTGAGGTGTGGCAGTGGTGTAGAAGAAAGATTCCGCGTCCAAGAAAACGCAATGCAAGCTGCATCAACAGGCATTGGTTACGGTCTCAAATATCAGGTTCTACCCACAAAACCCTCTCAAGTTATCCCTATCGATCTAATTGTTCCATTTCTCATACTCTGTTTGTAATGATAGGCCAGATGCATATCAGATGTAAAAGCAGACACAGATCACACTAGTTTTCTTGCAGGAACTCTCAGCCTCAAAGAAGAAAACGAGGTATATCTTCACATCTTTCGTTTCTGGCACTTCAATTTCCCTCGTTAGCGTTTGATTCATGTGGACAATTATAGAATGGTTCATTTGTAGGTACATCTGATTCGGCTCTCGTCCAGTGGAACCGAACTCTTCTGCGAGGGATTGTTTTCTCATCCCAACGAGATCTGGGACCTCGTCTCTTGTCCGTTTGATCAACGGATCTTTTCAACCGTTTACTCTAATGGTAATCAATTTAACTTTCTATTTCTGCATGTTTGTCCTATTTGAGATTTAGTTTTTTCACTTTGTAAATATTTTGCTACCTCTACAGGTAGCTTTTGCTTATGGTGCATCAGTTTAATACTCTTGGTTTGGAAGATTTATGATTGCCTGTGTTCTTATAGGTGAAACGTGTGGGGCAGCGATATGGCAGATACCTGAGTTATACGGCGAATTAAATTCCCCGCAGCTTGAGAAAATTACATCCCTTGACACTGATTCTGGGAAGATTAAATGGTGAGTTTGAATTCCTGTATGTAGGCCCGTTAACTCTAGACTCTGGAATGATGTTTCAGTGTGATCTTTCGCGCTTTGATAGTTTGGGTTCTATGATGTGCTTTGTGCGGTGAAACTGTTTGTGTGGGAAAGTGGTTAGATGCTGATATTAAGCAAGGTGTGATTTCTTTAGTTTACAGTACTGACTGCACTTTTGGCTATATCCTACAAAATTTGCTCTTATTATTTAGGCTTAATTGTAAGTTGGTTCCTCTATAATGACCAATGTGTGTGATTGGCTGATTGATTCTGATGATTTTCGAAGCAATCAATTTCTCTATTTGCTTAATTATAGAAATCAGATCCCAGTATTATCATGTTGTTCGATTAATAATAGAAGTTAGTGACTGATAATTTACATGTGGCAAAACACTTTATTGTGTTGACTTATTAATGATCTCACTGTTAACTTTGACTTAATTAAATCCCCAATATAAATAAAATATACAATGATACATTTAACTGTAATGAAATGATATATTTAAATAGGTTAATAATACTGCCAGTGGGTTTATTAAGTTGCTTTACTCTGTAAAACGTCATGTATAATGTGTGTAAATTGTTGGCCATGTCACCAACTTCTCTATAAGTAATTCGGCCCTAGATTGACAGGGAAGCTGAACCTTCAATAAGGAAATTTGGGGAATTTGATTTCTGCAAAAATTTGGAGCCCCAATATTGGGATAGAAAATGTAATTAAGCCTATTCGTAATCTTTAATAACCTTTATGTTTACTACATGTTTATTGAAACCTTTGAATTTGATACATTGATTTGTATTCCTTACTAAATATTCACACCAAACAGTATTCTTTGGTGGCCATCTGGACGTCATGATAAACTGATCAGCATCAATGAGGAAAATATGTACTTGTGGAATTTAGATGTTTCAAAGAAAACTGCACAGGTATGAAGTTCATGCTATTGTATATTTTTTGTGACACAAGCACATTAAAAAAAAAATCATTTATACATACAGGTAACACATTGGTGCAAAATAACATGCTTTCACTGTTCAAGGTACCATAATTTGTTTTAATGAACGGATAAATGAGCTTCTAAATGGTTGGTGGAAGAATTCATGATGATTGGGGCAAATTAAACAATGAAAGATCATTTTCTCTTGTGTAAAAATTAAGTGGATAGTTTCTCTTGTAGCTCTCTTTTTTCTGGGCATCTGAACTTAGAAAGTAATTCGAAAAATGTTTAACTATTTATATTCCTTCATTTGTCATGCATCAACGGTTAATCAGTTCATTTCTGTTACTGAATCTTATAATGTTATTTGAATGAGAGGCATTATAGAAAATGAATGGTTGAAGATTAGTGAGGATATAGGTCAACAGACTTCCTGAAACCAATCTGTGAGGCCTAAATTTGGTAGAAAGTGTTTCAAAAGGGGATCATATTGCCCATAATGGATTTAATTTTGTTCCCTTATTACAGTTGATTAATTGAGATGGAAAAACTGACATTTATATTTACTTCAATTCTCATTACAAGTCAACCCAAAAATATTTCTAGGAAGTTGGTGTTAAATTGATATTGTATGTATGTGGTTCGTAAATTTAGCACTCAAGATCTAGTTCAGAGTTAAATAGCCAGTCATGTGTGATTATGATCACTACTATTTGTAAAATGCCTAGATTTTTTTCGGCGATTTTGAACTAGTTCCTCCACGGCCTTCCAATACATTCAAACATAACACCAGGTACAATCACAAGATTCAGCTGGTATGCTGCACAAATTATCTGGAGGGGCGTGGGATCCTCATGATGTGAGTTCTGTTGCTGCAACTTGTGAATCATATCTCCAATTATGGGATGTCAGAACAATGAAGTATGTAATGTTTATATAATATAATTCAGTTTATATGGTTTAATTTTTAGCTATAACATGATAACATTCCATCCCATTGAGTTGAAATGTGATTTTGTAGTTGCATTTCTTTTGTGGTTTAGTTTCACTTGGACCTTGAATTATACAGTAATATGATTTTGGTGTCCAGAAAATTGTGTAATATTGTTTAATTTTGGAAGTTAATATATATTTGCAACTCTAACTTTTCCTTTTGGTTAAGTAAAGTGCTTGTTTCATTTGAAGTTCATGATTTGGGGTGCTAGGAGAGGAATTTACATTACCCTAAAACCAATTTGCTTTTTGTCTGAATGGGTACCCCTCCTAGGAGTTTCATGTATACTGATGTGATTATGTTTTGATCACAGGAAGACTATTTCAGTGGAATGTTCTCATGCATGCAGTGTTGATTACCATCCTCAGAAGCAGCACATACTTGTAAGAGTTGAATTTTGTGTTCCTCCTATAATGATACATATTTATACCTTCACTCATTATAATGTGTTCATTAACATTTTTTGAAATTTTCGTGTGGTTTATTTATAGACTGTCAGTGTTTCTTTTTGACATTCTATTACAAATACAAATAAACTCATCCTGGATAGCTATTTTTACTTTTGTTTTCCAAGTATACTTTGACTTGCATACATGCTTTTTTTCACGTGTATTACACATTGAGTTTACAAAAGCAACTGCCTTATGAAATAGTGTAGGAATGCATGATTGATCTTGTTAGCAAAATTGAATTCTATGTTTTGTACAGGTTACTGCTGAGCATGAGTCTGGGATACATATTTGGGATCTAAGAAAACCCAAACTTCCCATCCAAGAGCTTCCAGGACATACTCATTGGTACTTGTCATGTATAGTCGCATAACTGATTTATGTTGTAGCTATATTCCCAGTCTAAGAACCCTACAAGGTTCCAATTTTTTATCATCCTCGTGGTGAAAATATTAAAGAAAAAAGAAAAAAAAAAGCAGAGAGGAAAACAACTGCTTTACTTTTAAAACACACACAAAAAAAAATCATTGAAAACTTGCATCTAAAATTAAAATATATTATTTGATATTATTTTTTCAGACATCTGATTGGCCCCTGTGTGTTACTTGTGTTGCCAGGACGTGGACTGTCAAGTGTAATCCAGAGTATGATGGAATGATCTTGGTTCTCTCTCTTTCTCTCTCTCTCTCTCTCTCTCAAACACACACACACACACAGAGGATGCTGCTCCTCTGAAGTGAGTTTGTTTCTAAAGTGAAGGATGTATCAACCCTTGATTTATTTTAAAGTGGATGGTGAGCTTAACCAACTAACATTTTAGGGTGGATACTCCTTTAATTTCTTACTTTAGAAGTGAACTTGGATTTGAGAAGCTTTTTCCCACACTCACATGTTGAAACACATACAAAAATGCATTTTTTAATGACTTCTAAATCTCTTGCTGGTGTCCATTTATTTGTGAAAGGTGGTCTGCATACTAAATTATCATGAGGGAACATTTAGTTATTTGTCATGGATTGTGGTTGTTACAGAGTAGTGGTACGGATTCAACTGTCAATTTGTGGCTTACCTCAACTAATCATGACGAGCTAACAACTGAAAGGTCATTGTTATCTTGTGATATTACTATATTACATTTTATTTTATTGATACTTGTTTTTTCATTCATCTGTGCTTATGTTTTAGCAGACTAGTAGATTCATCTGCCCGATGGGTTGATCCGTTGCTTAATTCATACAGTGATTATGAAGATAGCATTTATGGTAAGAGATTCAAGATTTTTAATCCATGATCTTTGTAGTTGTCTGGAATTACGTTATGTCAAATTTGATCCACATTCGATAAACATATATAATTGTAGTTTCTGTTTCTTTTGTGAATTTTGACATTCAGCTCTTGCATACATACAAAATACCATTCCAAACACATGCAGACAGACTTTGCTTTACAATTTTTTTATTCATGTTACAGGGCTCACATGGAGCTCCCGTGAACCATGGATCTTTGCATCATTATCCTATGATGGCAGGGTAAGACTACAAGTAAATCTATAGGCTATTCCCAACGACGATGATAAATTCTCTAAATGAAAAAAAAAATGCAGAAAACATGAAATTATACTTTGGGTGTTGAATTTCTTTGTTTCTTATTTCTTACTGTTACATACATGATTGGGTAATGACTTTTTCTGCTAGTAGGGCCACTAATAGGATGCATATGGTCCATCATACTAAGATAAACGAGTGACTTTCTTGAAGCATTGACAACACTTTGATTGACTTGTCTACATTTATAAAAAATTATCATATTAATTTGATATTTCGTTTCGAAAACAGGTTGTTGTAGAATCAGTTAAGCCTTACATACCCAAAAAATGAAGTTCAGCACCAATTACCATGATGCCATCATTTGTTATCTTGTGTATGTCAGTGATGCCCTGTTTCTCGGGATTTAGATAAACAGATGGATCAAATGTCTTTAGACATAAGCAGATGCCTGAAATGCTCGAATGTTTTGTGATCATGCTCGGTCGGTAGGTTTGACGAGACTGAAGAGGTTTAATGCTACATGTGCATTTCATCTTATGGCAAGAAAACGTTGATAGAATGTAATCAACATTTTTTTGTTTAATTTTTTTATATTTGGACATTGAATTGTTTTAGGCTGGACTGTGTTTCTAGCTAATTCTTTTATTACACATCCATGTCATGTAATTCGTGGAGTCATTGTATAATCTATGGAATTACAAGTTTGTACAAGTTCATACCATTCTTTCTTTGAAGAAAGGTAATAACCTCTTCCCTTATTATATAAATGGACTGTAATTGATAAACACAAAAAATGCTAGATGAAAGAAGTTTCAATTTTGCATAATTATCATGAAATGTTACTATTAATTTTTTTATACGGCCGATCAATAATAAATAAAGGTTATCATGACTTAAAATTAGTTGCTGTAAAAACTGATAAACTTATTTATAAGTAATAGTGATTGAATGATAATAATATTATAAACATTTTTATTTGTTGTACTTACATCTTGTAATGTTTCTAAACTAAGGAAGACAGTATTTTATTGTTCTATTTATAATTGGCTGGTCAATAATGGTTAGGCTGAAGCACTGATTCGTGGAAGAAGTGATGATGTAGGTGTATCTTAATCAATAGCAGTGTAATTAGTTTGATCAATCTCAGCCGAGGAAATATTCTTGTGGAAAATCATTTGTATTCTATGTGGTGGTGAATCTAAGATTTCAGCATGTGGATTTTACTCTTCTTAGTCTTGGCAACAAGGCATTGTATCAGGTAATGGAAAGTGGATTTTACTTCAATAGAGGATTCAACCATATCCATTAATTGATGAGAGACATCCTAATCATATAAAGTGGGTGACTAAATTGTGATCTTCGAGAAGAAACAAGAATGTATCAGGAAGGTTGAGTTGCATTGCCTTGCCTTGTTATCCACTTGAGGCAACACTCTTTTTGTTCTCATTCTGAAATGAATGTAATCAACCACAAATAACATTGTTTGGTCTCCTCGTCAAAGTGCAATCAGAGTGATTTCACTTCTTAAACAGTTTATGCGTGCCACGTTAAAAGGTTACTGACCATGAGTTTTATGTCATGTGTCTGGTACCACGTCAGTGTGCACTTGGATTGAGTCAGCTTCTTATCCACCATTTCTGTCAAAACATACACTTTGACGTGTGCTTGTGGAAATGAAAGACACGTGCCGAGACAATGTTTAACTGAAGGGTGGAAGTGAAGGTGCAAGCAATTTTCAGTGACTAGACATAAGACTTGAGGCTGAGGTGTGGATAAGGTGAGAAGACTTTTGCTTTCCAACGGGGATTAATACTTTATTTACTTTTGTGCCTCCTATTTCCACGTTATCCATTCTGCCATCATCCTATTCGTGGATTCTATCCCGTGTTTGCAAATCTTTCCCAATCAGAGGATGTCACACCACTCAATACTTAATGACACTTATTTAGTAATAGTTTTAATTTTATTTTGATGGCCACTATTATTAATTTTATACTTTTTTAATGAAAAATCCATGGATTAGAAAAGACACCTCAGATATTAGTCGATGACAAATTTGATGGACGTATCACAAGCATAGCATGAATATTCAACAATTTTTTAAATTATTCATAATTTTTATTTTTTATATATTTGATTCTCCTATTTTAAAAAATTATAATTTGTCTATTTTTATTCAGCTAAATTGGATCAAAGTAAAGAAAATAAAATATATGCAAAATGATAAGTTGACCAACTTAAAAATTAAACAAAATAGAGGAATCTAAACTTATATTTAAGTCTATTTTTTATTATATAAATTGTTAATAAAAAAATATATCAACATATAATTTCATGTTATATATATACTTTTTTACAAGAAGATTCTTATCCTCCATTCTCAACCAATTAAATACATATTGCTTTTCAAGATAATTTTTTTAATCTAATAAATATTATGTTTTTTTCAGATTAATAAAAAAATTATAATTTCCATATAAAAAATTGAATTTTATTAGTTTTGTTTGAAATTTCTTAATAAGTAATATACTTGAATATATATTTTATTTTTAGTAATTATTAAGTGTATTCATTAAACAAAGTTAACATTAATATTAATTTAAAAGAAATTAGCAAATATTAATTATATATTAATGTTAATTTTATTGATCAATGTAAAATAATTATTAAAAATCAAATATATATTCAATTATATTAATCATTAATTGAATTTTAAAAAATTAATAAAATTAAAATTTTATTACAAATATAATAGTTGTACTAAACTGGTTACTATAGCTTGTTTTATCTATATATAGTTGACTTTTTCATTTACTTATTCTTTTTAATCTAGTTTTTAATATACTTGGATAATTAAAATTTGAGACTCATTTAACACTTTTTGATACATAATATTACCACCACAGTTTTTCACTTCACTCACACCAATATTTGTTATTATATGGAAGAAACTAAGAGGGTGTTTTCTTTCATGTATTTATTATTATATGGAAAAAATTATGGGTGATAACATGGTATGAGTAGATAAATTTGAGAGTGTAAGAACCAATTTAGATTAATTTAAATAAATAAATTTGTGTTTTTATTTTAAGTGATTTAAAAGAAAACGTGGGTGGATTTAAAAGTTAAGTTTAAAAAATATTTTAATAAATTAAAATATAAGATTAATATTTTTTCTTATAATTAAAATTAATATATTATTATTTATTTATATTGGCTTTTATTATTATTATTATTATTATTATTATTATTATATATTGGATATATAAAATAGACAATTTTAACTGCTTAATTTCATTTAATTGTATAAAGTATATAAAGTATAAAAATTCATAAAGTATAAAATTTCATTTCTTCAGTTGATTTTTATTGTTTTATAATTTATCACTCTTTCTCTCGAAGTAGATCAAAGTTAAACAGGTAGATCAAAGTTAAAAAGTAAATTTGAATAAAAATTTATAAGTCATAATTTATTTATAATTAAATTCATATTAATTATCATTAAATTTTAATATCTCAATCGGTGGTAACAGATCTTTAATAAATATTTTTAGAGGTGTCAAAGTTTTTATATAAATTATAAAAATTGTTGAGAATGTCAAATATATTAATTTTTTTTAAAATAATTTAAATTATATATAAATTTATTTAAGTATAAAAGAAGAATTGAGAGTCCAAAACCTCCTATGTCAACACTCATATCCGTCTCTTCTGTCAGCTATGTGGATACTTTAAAATCCAATAATAGTTATTACAATAAAAATTATAAAAGAAATGAAAATTAAAAAATACATTCCACAAAATATAAATAAATAAGACCTGTTATGAAAAGTATTTTAAATAGAATGTTTCATATAACTTATTCGCATAATAATTTTCTTAGCAAAAATATGAATAATTTTGAGCTCCATATACCATTTATTAGTAGAATCATAAACACAAACAAGTAGTTTAATATCATCTACCACGATAACAAATGAAGTAGATTAATCAATAATATTAAGTAAATGAAAATTTAAACTTCTATCCAGAATCACACTCAACTAAAACTCACAAGTGCTTATTAAATATTTATGTTTTTAAAAATTTAATGTTATTATTTTTTGGGTTATTCAATTTTTTAATACTTTGAATTGACTCGGATTAAAATTATTTCTCTCACTAACCATATTAATTTATGTAAAAGTTAATTTATTACATTCCTTCCTCTTAAACATTAAAAAAATCAAAAATATCTCAAATTACCATAATGCAAATCAAATTATTGTAATTTAGTAAAGTGAGAGTTACATTATATCTTTTAACCCATTAAGCATATATATATATATATATATATATATATATATATATATATATATATATATATATGATAGATGTATTGAATACGACACATATCTGATATATTAATATATTTATTTTTAAAATAATAAGATACAATACGTTATAGATAGGTATAATATAAGATAGTTCTTAAAAACATAATAAATATATAATTGTTTTTGTGTGAACCAAAATTAAAACTATATGTACTAAAGTTGTCAACATAAAAAATATAAATTATTATCATCATAAAAGTATCATTACAAGAAAACTCTTAACTAATAATGATCAATTTTAGTAACCAAAATTATGTTAGAGATAAATTTTTTAGTTAAAGATCAATTTAGAAAATAATTATTTTGGTAATCAAAACCTAAGAACTAATATTAATGACCAAATTAGAAATCAATTCGTAATTAAAATTATTTATCAATTTAAAGATAAATTATAAATTTTTAAAACTATTTTAATTATCAATTTGATCATTATATAGTAACTAATTATTTTTATCACTAAAATTAATCACTATTCAAATAATTTTTTATAATATACTACAATTTTATAAATTAAATAATATTCTAAAATATAAAATACAATACATTCCACAAATTAAAATATGGGTGCATCGTAACTTTTAACTAAAATCGACTAGGTCCTGATTGAAATTCATCCACAAGTTAGATCATTAAAAAAAGAGTACTCTTATTCAGCTGATTTTGTGCTCCTCATCCAACAAAGATACAGACGGAGGTTGTAAGAGTGACACGTGGCAAGACCAAAGTGGAATAAGGGTTAAGGGTCACAAATATTGGTGGGACCCACGTGCTCACGTGTATATGTATATTGGAGTAAATCTTGGGATTCGTATTGTGATCAAAGTCCAGCCCGGATCTGATCTCATCTCTCTCTCTTTCTCTCTCTCTCTCTCTCTCTCTCTCTCTCTCTCTCTCTCTCTCTCTCTCTCTCTCTCTCTCTCCTTTCTTCTCCTCTTCACCATTCCATTCCCCTCCTCTTCACCTCTCTTCAAATTCCACCTTCTCACTCTCTCTCAGATCAAATGCTTATAAACAACGATTCCTCTCACTCACTCCCAACTTCATTTTCATCCTTGCTCAACAAATACCGCGCCGCTACCAATTTCGTTCGCATTGCTATTCTCTGAGCACTCCGCGGCAGAATTCAAACGGCGAAAAGCGACAGCGCAGTCACACGCTTCGACGCACTATCCTTCGCTGCCTAATTCGTCAATGTGATTTGGCATTCATCAATGGCGGCGAGTTCTAGAGGCTTATCCACTACGCAGTTCGATTTCAAGCTGAGAGTAGCGCCGCTCAATGTCGTTCCGCTTCACAAGAGTCACGTGCTGGAGCTGGCTCCGAGCAAGCGTAGAAAGCTCTGCTTCGAATTCGCTGATCGAGTTCGACTCGGAAGTGGCGCAATTCGGTGCTGCTGTTCTGACTCGGTTACTCCGATTCGCAGAACGAGTGGACCTGGCAACGGCGGAGACAAGAACGAGGAATGGAGGTTCGAGACCAAGAAAAACCCTCACATTCACCGAGTGAGGGTTCAGGCCTCTCCTGCCGCAATGCCTTTCGCTTCTCCACCGTACGTTTATAATTAAAATTGTTGTTGCGTGAAAATCCGTTTCTATATTTAGGTCTTAATAACCTTGCGTCTTTGATTGATGAAAAATTAAAAATAAAGGGAGAACAGTGTTGAATTGCGGTTTTTGCATGATATTGGATCTGCATTTTGTAGATGTTACTTTCATTATCTATGCGAATGTACTGACAAGTTTATCATCGCGATTTGTAATATTTATGCCTGTGTGATAGCTGATAATGTGCTTGTACGGCTTTGGCTCAATTAGTAAGTTGAGGTGATTCCCTGGTGAGTTGAATGTGCGTTATAACATCACTGAATGTGAACTAATTAATTACGAAAACTTCTATCCTGTTCTTGCATTCTCTTTCGTATTTTCTAATTATGGGGGCCAACAGACGACATGTTGATACGCGTGAGTACCATGTTATGGTTTTCGTGAGATGAGAGGAAGAGAGTGGTTTTATGCAAATTAGCTTAGTATGTAAAAGTTATGATGCGTCGACCTTATTGGAGACTTGAATGATTTAGCAGGTTAAGTACGCAAAGTGCCAGCTGGGGTAGACAATATTTATAATACCGAGTTGAATACATACATTATGAAGGTTGATTTCATTATATACACTTAAAGGGTCAATTATTTTTGAATTGTTAAACGTTTTTGGAAAGGGGTTTATCTAGATTTTAATAATGTCACGGTGCTGAAAATGTTCTGACATACATTTAAAAGCAAGAAAGGATGAAGCATTTTTTCAATTTTTCCTCCCTGTCTATGTTTTCCAGTTGTCAAACGGTTTTATTGAAAATAAATGAAGCTTTACTTGAGCAAGAGATTTATATCCTTGAATCTTAATTGGCTGTTGTTTATACATTATGCAACATATGGTTGTAATTTAAATTTTTCTCCGTGGTTATGCTGCTTTGTGCCATGATGGCAACAGATCATTTCTGAAGCAGGAAAAATTTTCTCCACGTTGCACCCCGAGAAATTCTGGTCCACAGTCACGTGATACACCACCGAAAAGAGGTATTTTGTGTAATTTATATCCTTACTGCTTTGCCGGAAACATTATTGAAGGCCTTCTGATGATGTTCTCCAGTGGCCAATCATGGAGTGCTAAAGTATTATATCTGTTTGTGTTCACTGATTCCTAACAGACACTGGTATAGCAAATGAGAAGGACTGGGGTATCAGCTTGTTAAATGAAAATGTTAATGAGTCTGGCACAAATGAAGATGGGAGTACCTGGTACAGAGAAAGTGGGGAAGAACTGGGTGAAAATGGATATAGATGTAGATGGACAAGAATGGGTGGTCAATCTCATGATGGTTCTTCAGAATGGAAAGAAACGGTATATTGTAATTTTAATATTTGAATGTCCGAGTACGTTTTTAAAAATAAAATATAATATTAAATGGGGTAGTAAATCTATGATTTTATGCTAATGCAAGTGTTTGAATGAAAGCTATCTTCCAATTCTTTTGTGGAAGTCATCACATATAATCTTGTTGATACCTGCTGTTTATTGTTGTTTGCCTAAAGAAATCGTGATACCATGGTAGAGGACTGATCCCTTGTACCAGATGAAAAGGAGAGATCTTAATTTCCAAACCCTAGATAATAAAGATACCCGTGTTAACCTTCTGGTTATGAATGTTTTATGGTAAAAACGGTAACAATGAAAGCTTATAGCTGAATAATGCTTCATGATTTTTCTTTTAAAGGAAGAGGTCTTGAGTAATTTCTCTCCACTTGGATTAAATAGTACCGTAGTTGAGATTAATGCCTTAGTATACCAAGTATTGCTCAATGTAATAAGATCTTGATATGTAAGCATTTCACATACCTAGAAAATATCTAGCGTTGCATTTGAATATTTCGAGAGAATAACATTGGGATTAGTTCTCTAAACCCTAAATTATTATTGATATAAATATTTTTAGTGCCAAGTAACTCTAAAAATACCCATCTTATTGACGAGGGAATGCTGTACTATTTATAAAATCTGAAATCTGGATGTAATTCTTCTATAGCTGAACCAGGAATGACTTCAATTTGAATTTATTGGGAGTATGGTGGTTTGGGTTTTCATTGGTTTTGTTAAAATCAGTCATTAGGATTGATTTTAAGCAATTAAAACTGGGACTGTTTTATTGGAAAAGAAAGAATTTATTCTTCTTTTTTTATTTTCGATGTAATGACAACTTTCTTTGTCAATAATAACTTTCTACTTTTAGTTAACATAAAAGCCCAAGGGTTGATATTAACAAAACTCTTCTTTTAATGATAGCCTGATTAGCATTTTCCCTGGTGGAGTCATTTTTAATGTTAGATTCACAGTATTCATAGTGTTATCTGTATCACACCTCAGGTGGATTCTTTTAATTGGTTTTATTGATCTAATTGGCAGTGGTGGGAGAAGAGTGACTGGACTGGATATAAGGAGCTTGGTACGTTCTTCTTTATATTTGAAATAGCAACCTTAAAGTACTATAGGGCCAGTGCAGAATTACTTCTGGGCAGAAGTACATGATTTTCCTGGTAAAAAGGAATATAATTTGTTGGTTTCAAACTTACCTTTGGACCCTGGTCAAACACTTCATTTAATTAATTAATTATTATTAACATTTGGATGGGCTACGCTTATATGCACATGTATGTAAAAGTGACATTTAGTTTATAATAGGGTCCAAAATGAATCAACTGATTAAGATTGTGTATATAGGAGAAGGAACAATAAGCTAATAGCTGCCCAGGGACGTGGAATGTGGCATGCCACATGTGATCCGGTTGAGAGGGAAGTCAATTTTAGGAAGCGTGTCAAAGGAGGAAGGCAGGCAGGAATCAATTTGAACTCTTGATTTGGAGGAGACTAAGCACTCCCATAATGCTTAGTTTTTCAGTTCTATACTCATAGACACTGTTTTAGGCTCTATAAATAGCTGATATGGGTCTTATGCACTTGGTAAAATACCAATTTTCCTTGTGTCTAATCCCCTAGTACCTGTCATTTTGGTATTATAGCTCTCGATTCTGAGAGCTTGGATGGTCATCATACAAGCTCTGATGGAGGCAGGAGTGATAGATGTGGATCAAGGAAAGTTGAGTGAGATTAAGAAGCTCTTGCTGTAATGATTGTCATTGGTAAGTATGGGCAGCAACAGTCACATTGATGTGGAAGTTGGAAAGTGTTCATGGATTAGGAGTTATGGGAGAGAACCTCGAAAGTCATATTCATCATCTTGATGCAGTAAAGATACTCCCATTCCACTGTATTGGAGAGAATGGAAATTGGAGATTAGAATATTCTTTGATGATGCATATGGGTGTATTGTTTGGTTTGAATGCTATTTCAAATTAAATTCCATCACTCAGAAGAAGCTCAATATGTTGTTGCTTGTAGGAAGTTCTGGCCTTGGATAGATATCATTGGTGGGGAGGACTTCAAAGTAATTATAACATGGCATTTTAAAACTGGGTTCACCAATTCATCCAAAACCCATTTTGACCTCTACTAAGTATTCAATGGACTATAATTATCATGGATCCCATTAACAATTGCAATGCTCTTATGCAGCTCTAAAGAAACCGGATTATGCCAGTTGAAAGGCTTTTTCTCATTAGAATGAAGGGGACATGAGTCCTAGAGAACCAACTAGAAAGTTAGCCTGATAAGAGTTGCTTATAAGTTAAGACTTGGTTTGGCTGAGCTTCTTCAGAAAGACTTATATAGGAGAGAAAAATTGAGAAAAAATGAGATTGATACCATCAAACTAAATGTTTATAGGTGGTCCACTAACGGTCTAATAGTGAGTGACATGATAGGTTCAACAAACCTTGTTTGGATAGGCTTTGATACCATCTTAGGAAGTAGACTTTAAGTCTAACTGAACCTCACAAAATTGGTTTGGTAAGATGAGGTTTACACACTTATATAGAATTTGACTATATCTCTAGTTGATGTTAGATCTTCAATAGTTAAATCCGTTTTCTCTAGAACCTAGTTCATATTTTCTTCTACTGAGTGATTGCTTGCCTTCTTAGAAATGAGTGGATTTCTATGCCCTTGATAATTTATATTAGAGCAAAGCTCAGCCCCTGCTAATAATATTAATAATTTATTCCATTGCTTTAGTTTCTCAACTACAAGCAATGCAGATTTAACATGATTGTTTACTGCCCCCACCTGTCAAACAAGATGAGGCTGGCTGACCTATGTTTCAACTTAGTTTCTTTTTGTTGATACAAAAGTTACTAAGAAAACTTTACCTCAATCAGAAACAATTGTCAAAGGGTGAACACGTGTAAGCTAAGCACCTCTTGGATTAGGTTTTCTGCCATCTCCTTGTCCATGGAAGGGTGACGGACGTGTACAAAGTGCACATACCTAGTTAGGTGATCTACCACTACAAAGAATGGTATATTGACAAACTTAAGTAGGCATTGTTAGGGGTTGCAATAAAACCACCTAGCTATGTTAGAGATAATGTTTGGTGTTTGTATCACTAGCTGCAACAAATTGCTGCATATCCTTTTTCATACTCTCCTAAAACACTATCCTATATAACCTTTCGATATTTACAAAAAAGCTTGAATGATCTGCCACTGAAGAATTATAAAATTCTGAAAGAAAAGCAATGGAATATGGGGATGTTCTTCATAAAATCAGTATGTTTTTGTATTAAAGGTTATTCCCTTGCAGAGTAGACCTGAGGTGAGACATTGGATCTGCAATCAGATATTGTACACTTAATTTTAACTTCTGATCTGATGGAATTTCACTGGCACAGGCATCTGATTGGCCAAATTGCATAGCAGTGATGGCAGCATATTTCATTATTTTCAGTTTGGGTATTATAAGTATCAAAGTTGAATCCCATCAGCTTGGAGGCACACTTAAATTGATGTTCTCCCATTAAAGTTGCTCATTGAGGAATTTCAAGCTGCTTTAATCACTGTAAATCATAAAATTAGTGTTATTATCAGAATGAGATTCATTGTCTACTCAGTCCGGGTACTGGATTAAATATTTAATTTTTATAATAAATATGTAGTTTGAAAGTTTTTTTGTATATATAACAAAAAGTCGGCTTGTTGTGGTGGTTGAATTTATTTTAGCTTCCTAAAGGAATAAGGCTGGAACCCATATGGGGCCAAAATTTCAAAATTTGGTGATTTCACTCCTAAATTCCATTTGCCTTCCTGCACCTTCCAGGTTCGTTATGTGTGATCAATCCAGTTCGTGAAAAAAAAAAAATTCCACAAAGCAAACAGTGTTGCCATGTTGGTATGAGCTCACTTTTATAGACAGACTAGTTCCCACAGTTAGACAAGACTTGAAACTCCTTACATAGTAGTATGGAGCCTCCCCTATAGTCATGTCCTCTAGCAGATCAAGATAAGTTGTATAAAATTGTATCCCATTATAAAGTTGGGCCCTCACTACATATTGCTGTACCTGATAATGATGGATCTTTTAAGATCACTTTTGCTCAGACTTTTCCAAGTGATTCCATTGAAATTTGCCATGATTTTACCCAAACCAGATAGTCATTCCATGCCTAGTGCCCAACCTTGCAAATGTAGATACAACTTAGAAATCTAGCTGATTGAATTGCAATGTTTGAAATCGCAGATAGGTACATAGTGGCTGGCACTAAAAATGCTACAGTGAGATAGCGTATTAGCAGGATAACTATTATTCTGAAATTTCTTATATTTTATGTAAGGTAGGTACATATAAATTCTAAAAAATTATACTAAAATTTAATGAAGTCACAGGCATAGGTATTTTCAATAAAACATACAAGTAAATACCAATACAAGTCTAATACGAGTTTCGTACATGGGAATTATCAATCATCATCTTCTAAATTTAAGTATTCTTTATAATTGTCACTTTACATCTATTGATCTCAATTCTGGAAATTAAAATCTCAAAAATATCATTCCAAAAACGCTTAGTGTCTCTGCTCACAGGGTTTCTTCTTTTTGTGATCAACACAAAGTGTTGTTATATCATATAATTGAATGATTCGTTATTTTCACTTTTCGCACTTTTCTTTAACCAAATTTCATGAATGAAATTGAAAAGCTATATAAGCTGGAATTGTAAATGAAACTATGAAAGAAATTAAGAAAGTTCTGAAATTATTTTAGTTGATTATTCCTCTACTTTATTTGTCATCCAATCAATCAATGCATACAATATATTTGGTTGTTTTATTAGTTTCTTTCCATTCTTCCAAAATAGAGGCTTTACAAACTTAGATATAAATAGTTGTTTTATAAAACTTTTGGTTAAGTTGTTTAATCTATTTTCAAGTTTAAACTTATTAGATTAAACATTATACATCATCTATACAATATATTTGAAGTAATTTTTTATTGTCTCTAAATTACAGTTCACAATTCAAAAATAAGCTTGTGCATTTTGGGTCTCGATTTATATCTTTATGAATGATCATTTATCAATTATGGTGGGATCGCTGAGTTGTAATTTCATACATTGTCCTTCCCTTATAGGGAATGGCAATATCGCATGAGCTGGCATTAAAACATTTTTTCTGAATCGAGTATCATTATCATCCAATGGTGTAATTGATTGAAGAAATGCTGAATAACAGTTTTTGCATCACTTGTTAGACTCTTAAATAATCTTCGGAGACTTTGGGTTTGGGTGTAAATGAACTTAAAAACCATAACTATAGGGTAAGGGTTGTCCCTCACTTGTATATATTATTTTGTCTCTACAATGTGGGATTTTCAACACTCCCCTCATATCAAGATTTGGGCTTCCTGAGTGAGAAGTTTGTAGGATTCAATATCTACATGTGATTGAATATAGGTGACTCAATAAACCTAACAATAACCACTAGAAAAAGTTTTGAAGCCATCTTAAAATCTGGTGTTTGGGTTTAGTTCAACCCACCAGCTAGCTCAGAATTGTCCCTCACTTGTATACGCTATTTTGGCCACACCATAGACAATGTGCCATAACCAACAAATATAAATTCTGTGATTCGTTTGTGCATTTGATTGATTTTATACACTCTAGCAGGTGTGGAGAAATCTGGTAGAAATTCTGAGGGGGATTCTTGGTGGGAGACGTGGCAGGAAAATCTTCATCAAGATGAATGGAGGTCATTACTTTATTTCTCTGCTTGTGATGATTAGGTAAACCCGGTGAATTCTTGACACCATGTCTTGCATTTTTAAATTTGCAGTAACATAGCAAGAATAGAAAGGAGTGCACAAAAACAAGCAAAATCAGGAACTGAAAATGCTGGATGGTATGAGAAATGGTAAGGTGGTGTAGTTTATCAGGGGGAGGGTATTTGGTTTTCTGTATGCATTATAGGCCTAATTCATTCCAATATTCTATGTCTGTTCAATTCGGTTAGGTGGGAGAAATATGATGCTAAAGGCTGGACCGAGAAAGGAGCACACAAGTATGGTAGATTGAATGAACAATCATGGTGGGAAAAGTGGGGAGAGCATTATGATGGAAGAGGGTCTGTTCTGAAATGGTAAGGGTTCTGATTTTCCCATCTTAAAATGTCATTTACAATGTCATGTTTCTCTGTACTAGATATTTTTTAAAATAGCTTTTTAATTTGATGTAGTGATAACTGTGTGTGGTTTGGTGAGTAGAGTTGGTTTTCATTTGTATTGAAATTTGTGTAATTATACCGTCTAATTTTCTATAACGAACTGTAGAATGGTTTGATGAATCTAAACATCAAATTATTATATTGATTTTGTGCACTAAAATTTAAAAACACTAAATGACTACGGGTATGTGATCAAATGGTGGATATCTTTATTATTTGTATTGGTTAGTTTTAAGACATTGTAGACTGAAAATTAACATGAACTTAATTAGCATGACTTGCAGGATGTACTTTCAGACTTTTAGCCCAGCAATAGATTTTCGAAATTTTATCTTATAAAATAGTATTCACGGTGTAAGATTGATTTTGATTTATGGTAATGTCAATGGACACTATCAAGCATTGAATTATGACAGTTTTTCCAGGAGCACAGCAATGCCTTACCTTTTAATTTGTGGTCATTGTTTTTTTTTTCATTTTTTTTTGCTTTCTTTTTAATGGTAATGTGTTGATTTCTTTCTGCTTCCTCCTCCTTGCTTACACTTCCTCAGGACAGATAAGTGGGCTGAAACCGAGCTTGGAACGAAATGGGGGGACAAGTGGGAGGAGAGGTTTTTTAAAGGCATTGGTTCAAGACACGGAGAAACATGGCACGTATCTCCAAGCAGTGAACGTATGTTACCATCACTAAAATTTTAGTGACAAGTCTACTTTCATATTCTTACCATTCAATAACCAAACATCATAAACATTCAACAAAATTAAATTTGATAAAATATAACATATCGTGATTTATATTGTTAATCCTAAAACTTTCTTATTGATGAGCCACAAAAATTGCACCTATTAGAGCACTTAAGAGAATTATTGAAATAGTTCAAATGAAAGTGTCTTTTCATTCCATTTCATGATTTTCGTAGTGCTCCAAAAGATTTAATAGACGAAGGTTGCATTCCATTTGAATCAAGCATGATAGTTGTTTTCGTATGTAAGATATGAAATATGTAATGCATTTCCTAAATGTTAAGTCAGCAACACTTCCAAATGCCACTTCCTTTAAAGTATTGAACATGAATATATGACTCTAAAGAGTTGAACTAATCTTTGGACAATTTTTTCTATACGCATTATTTAGAGAAGTTATATGAAAGAACTTTTACAAATTAGCTTGTGCAAAAACTAATTTGAGCTCGTGGAAAAGTTCTTCTGATTTTTTTCTCTCCTACTAATACTTAAAAAGAAGTTTGTTCAAGCAAATGTTGGTTCCGTAAATGGGTCTCCTGGGTTTCTCTCCTTTTCACTCCTGCTTTTACATGCTTGCTAACATGGTCTTCTGTCACGATATTCCTACATTTTACCAGGTTGGTCAAGAACTTGGGGAGAAGAACACTTTGGAAATGGGTATGGTATCTAAAGCTTACTTACAGCTGATTAGTGGATTATTTGTTTATGGCAACGGTTTAAAAATGCTTTAAATAGATCTGTATCCAATAACCCAGTTTTTTATTCTAATATCGACTGGTTTTGGTTTGGTTTGTAACAGGAAAGTTCACAAGTATGGAAATAGCACGACTGGTGAGAGCTGGGATATAGTTGTAGATGAAGAAACATACTATGAGTAAGAACATTCTTTTCAACAACTAGCCATTCTATTGCTCATCTATAATCAAAAACTGAATGTAAGGAATATATCTGTCCTCTAGTAATCCAAAGGCCTTTGATGCATATAGAAGTGTGTGTCTAGCAAGTACAGATGCTTTCCGTTTTCATAAAGAAAAAAATTGCTACAAAATACTCAAGTATTACAATACTGGTCCATTTTAAAAATAGAATATATTTGAATTATCAAATTAGTCACAAATTGGTCTCTATAATTAGATTATAAAATGTGATTAACGTTTGTGATTACGAATGTTGGTAGACATATTGGTAATTTGAATATGATAATGTCTTAAATTTAGGGCGGAACCTCATTATGGATGGGCGGATGTTGTGGGTGATTCAACCCAATTACTTTCAATTGAGCCTCGGGAGAGGCCTCCTGGTGTCTTCCCTAATATAGACTTTGGTTCGCCTCTATCGCCTGAGGCTAATGATGACTCCCCTCAAGATTTGCCCCCTTCACAATGAACATCATCTCACTTACAAGCTCCATTATTTATTTTCTTCAATTTTAGGGAGATTCCATCGTAACGATTGGAACCCATTCTGTAATATATACTGTGGATCGATCATTTTATTCATTCTTTCCATTTTAATGTTCTACCTTTACTTTTTCCCCTTTGGTTTCCCTCTATTTATACTTGACGATTTTTCGTCATATTATTGGATAATTTTTCTACGGTAATCGATACTGTGCCACGTAAATGATGCTAAACGCAGCTTGATATTTAACGTTTATACTCATTCGCACGCAACGCAAGCGAATTATTGGAAATAAAATCTACCTTTCACTATGACAACATTTATGGAAAGAATTTATCTATGGTTTTAAAATGGTTAACCTGTCAGGACATCACTATTGATTGCTACGTTCCCTTTAGGCGAATAAACGACAGTTGACATCATACGTCAAAGGAAGACAGGAAGAAATAAACCAGTAAGTACTGTCTATAAAACTGTAAAGGTTTTCAACTCAAGATATACAGATTTTCCGACTTCCTCGAAAACTCGATTCAATTTTGTGTGCATCTATATGTCGAACGGCTGTCCTCTAAAATCTACTTCCATTGCTCGCTTCTGATCCTCTTTTCACAGATTCAAGTACAAGTCCAAAACAATCCCAAAAATCAGCACCAAACTGAGGTCATTATGTCCTTAGAAATGCAGAAGATGATCGTATGATTAAATTTTATGATGTCTTTTAACTACAGTTCGCCAGTATTGAGAAAGGAGCGCCTTTTCTGTTTCATTTTTTGGGCTGTATCAGCAGCTGTCAAATTGAGCAGCAACTGCTCAAGGGAACGTGATGAGGACAAACAACCATAACAAGTCAACAGGTACATCAGCACTGGACAGGGCACCATCACTAATCTGATATAATTTCCTCCAAATCAGGATCCTCGAAGTTCATAGCATCATAGTCCGCAAATGTTTCATTGAATGTACCCTTATCTGCTAGATCATTCTGGTCCTCATCATCATCATCCATTTCTACCCATTCAGGCTCATTGTCAACATCCGGTTCATCATTTGAGGCATTTCTCTTAGTTGTATTATCCTTTCCATGTTTTCGAGGTCCTGAATTTTTCTCAACTTTGGCTGTGGAATCTTCACATATGCAGGTCGATGGATTCTCATGAAATCCGCCTCTACCTGGTCTTACTTCCTTTGGCTCCCCCATGAAGCCTCTCTGGAAATTACGGACACTGGAAGCAAAAACATCCCAAGTCATGTTTGTTCTATTCAAGAACAATCGGTAGAGTTTTTTAGCATTTGGACGAATGGTTGGTTTATGCCCAAAGTATCTCCTACAAGAAAGTTCCCAGAGAGCTAATTAGCTGTAATAGATATCAGTGAACAACAGAAATTAAAATAGATGTAAATGGAGTATAACATACCTTCGTCCAGCTAACATTTTTGCCATATTTCCATTATTATTGGTTACAAATACATCACTTTCATCACAGACAATGAAGTCAAGTGCAGCCATGCGAGAAGAAAATGAAGAAAATGATTGTAATTCTTCCTTGGTAGCAATGGTCTCTTTTGAATGGTAATTAGGAAATAATTCCTTGAGAGGCGCCAGCGTTCTTTCCCCTCCATATACTTCCCCTGATGCAACGTAAATATGAACATCAGAACCATATCCCAATGCTCTTAGCATGAGACCAACTTCTTCTGGGGTTAATGGGCATCTTCCCTGCCTCCTTGCCCTATCAGGATTGCTTCTCTGCATATCAATATCCTCATCATTTACCAGTCCTTAAATCAATTTTCAAAAGTGTAAACACAGTTCAGCCAAACATTTTTTGACTAAGTCCTAATTCCCTAGCATCTTGCCACTATCAGGGTGAAGAATGTTCAGCCGTTTAAAGCCATTGTTGATATTCATTCTATGAAAAGATCCTGTTAAGTTTGAATCCTGTGTAATGCTATGGTTTTGGATGTCCACTCAAGCATATGAAAAGAAGCTACCGAAAAGTGAACAAGATGTGCTTACATTTTCAGTATCACCTATATTTTAACATGAGACTTACATGTAATGTCTTCCACCTCCGCCTTATTGCGCCTAGTTCTTTCTGCTCCCTCTCCCCTCCACCATAATCACATCCAGAAAATGCCAGCATATCAGGTTCAAATCTGTAGAAAAAATGGCAATCAATTTACAAATTTTTCAATTGCCATCTGTTATTCTACCTAATTAACTGCATCTTAAATGTAAAAGAGTAAAAGATATTGCTGCTTGTGCAAATAGAATCAGCCAATGTTTTTAAAACTAAAGCCATCTTTGACTGGTAGAAGTACATAATCAATGGGTCACCGGTGTGTATGGGTGGTGTAAACCTCTCCAAGCTAATACAAGTTGGTGGGTATTGTTCTCACTTCCTATTACACTTTTCACACAATTTAATTATTTTGAATTAATTTTCAGAAACAGCTAGTTACAAGCATATCACGTGGGTCTTGAGGGACACAACAAATGCAGCACAAGTCCCGAGAGAGCACTATCAGGAACGCAGTACATCATATAGGTCTTTTATTAATATAATGGAAAAAATGGACGGTCCATTCGGACAGGTTTATACCGCTTAAATCCCATTTTTTACCAGTCTGATGACCTGGACCCCAAATTAGAGACATGCTCGATCTAAAAAGTAAATTGGGCTGTATACACCTTTGAATCCCAATCGGACCAACCGGTCCAAACAGGGTTTTAAAACTCTGGAATCAACAAAAACTGCAATAAGTACGATCAATCAGATTAAGCTCAGGATATGGACTTGACCTAAATTATGAGCAGTACTTGAGTTCTCAAACAAACTGGCTACTTTTTACGACAAAGAGAAAGGGGAAAAGGCAATAACTGGCTGTTAAGACAAAAAGGGCCAACAAGAATGGACATGGCAATCACTGGCTCAATTTGAATTGTATTACTTGCAAATGCTGTCAATCAAAACGCGGTCCTCCATGAAACAGATCATTCTTGTGTAAGTGTTTCATATTTTATGGAAATAAATTGGATGGATACTTTGTGATATGCTTATCTAGTATATACAATAGAAATGTCGTATATGCATGTAATGCAGCTGCGTAAGATTTATCTGCATAGGTATAAACACTATATATTCTAGAGTTTTGGTGGTCATCATATTGAAAAATCTCATTGGTACCGAAACATGTGAATTTAATGCGATGTATACAGTTAATAAAAGACCAAAATTCAATCAAACTACCTTAAGTGCAGTGCAATATAATGTTTACTTCTCATCCTCATCCAATGGACCAATTTTTGCCCCATTGCAAGTATTGGGCTGGTAAATTTTAAAGCATGGTAATTAACTCTACATCTCAACTTCTGATATTCTGTATCCAACCTGTTTGCTAGCCTGTAGTCAAATTTGCTAAGCTGCACAGCCTGCCACAAAATGAAGCAAACAAATAGATTTCCTGAATAAGTAAACATTCAAATAGTTATCTGTTTATATGGTGGTCAGAAAAAATGTATCAAAATTTAAGGCATTATTAATTACTGTTTACCAAATGTTTAAAACAATACAACATTTGGCAACTAACTACAGCTTTCTGTCTTTCCGAAATCTAAATTTCCTGAACATCTAATGCAGTTTTGTGAACACAAAAATGTCCCATTGTGGAAAGCAAAATTCACAAATAAAAAAAAATCCTGTAATTTATAAAAACTTGGATTTCAAGTCCTCTAAAACTTGAGAACTTCAGGGTTTGAAATTTGAATAAGGTAGTCTTTCTAAGCCGTTGGATATGATGGATCAAATATGTGGCTCTGATGGTTCAGCGAATGATATTTTTTTGACTGAAATTTTTTGGCAAAATTGAGGGGGCAAATGGATTGGGATTTGCAGATAGAGAAATATAAGATTGCTTCGCTGAGAAAAGATTTAGATAAGACATTAAACTGAGGTAAAGGAGTACAAATAACCTAGCTTGATTCATAAGATAAGTTAGGCATCACACACTTGGGGGATAAAATTCATCAGACTCAGGTATGCAACTGATTGGAGGACCAATGTTGAAGAGTTCATACACTCAAATAAAACAACTTAATCAAATCTAATAGACTTGCTATAAGATCTACCTAACGAAGAATAGAATTCTAGTCCTTGATCTAAATGCATTAACGACCTTCCTACATCTACTTAACAGAGAGAATCCAGTATGTTGCAAACCACAGTAGCACCAGTAATAGTTTCAGGAGATAAAAAAAACTTACATGTTTTTTCACGAGTACAGGTAATATGCGATTTATATAACATCTTTCATTACACTTCCTTGGAACCCGCATATTGTATGCAGATAATGGTTTCCTACCCTTACTGGGAAGTTGCTTGATAATCTTGACATCTTGGGACAGATATGATACAAACCAATCAACATCAAAGATCTCTGAGAAGTTACTGCAAAAAGTAAAGTATGTCACCATTTCACAATACTTGGATATCCAAATCAAATCACAGGGGCAATCCGTGCCTCTTTTGTAACTGACCTAGAATCTTTCCAGAAAGATCGTTGATCCAATTTTGGAACAACAAGAGTAGCATTCAAAATTCGTGCAGCAACAACAGCATCTGTAATCTGCCAGTTGCGGAAACAGAAGGATTGGCATTAATAGCAGAGTATGATTATAGAGTGTTCCAACAACAGCTATCATATACTGTAATGTACTATGGCGATATGCATAGTAACCAGAAAAACAGGTGCGCTGGTTGCAGCAAACAATTTAGCTGGACACTTTGTCTAAAACCTAGCACAACCAGAAGGATAAGGGATATATTTCATCCATGGAAGCAAACCATAGGATTGTCAATAAAATAGTGTATTTAGAGAGAGAGAGAGAGACACACACACACACACAAAGACAAGAAAAAAAAGTCCTATACTAATAAATGCCACATTACTCACTACAGCAAAAATAAGTTGATTCCGTTCGACAACATCAATCTACGGCCGAATCCAATTGAGGCAGCAGAAGCACTTTCCCCATTTTTAAGTTCATTTCACATTTTTATTAACTAAAGTGTATAAATAAAAAGATCAGACTCCTAAACCCACAATTTTTTTGAAGTAGAAACAGAAGCCGCATATCAAATCCTTGCTTGACTATAACAATCACAAAGAATCCAAATAATTACCCCCGTTCTTTGCTGATTCAAGCCTCCACTTGTCGCAATACACAAATATCGATTCGAATGTGTCATCACTTGAGCTTCTGCCACACGGAAAGCATAGTTATCGGTCATTACATACATTCATACATCCAAAACCAAATCCAAGTTCCAAACGAAAAGTTTTACATCGCATCACTCCACACTACTGAACCAACAATGATACGCACTTTGAAACTTGTTGCTGGAATTGCTACAGCCGTAGAAGTGCTCTGAATTTCGAGAAGTCCAGATATCGCGTCCCAACTTTCCTCCATCTCTCTAAATATTATCATTAAATTAAAACAAAATCAATCAACAACGGAATCGAGATCCAATAACACAAACGTCAAACCATCGCCAAATTCAAATAGAAGCCAGCAAATGAAAAGCCCTAACCGGAACGCGGAACGCAGGATGTTCAATCGCCTCATCCTTATGAACGCTAATCTGAACAATAATTCCATACATAAAACAAAACAAAACGATTAGGAATGTGCGATCAATTACTTGAACTATCAGAAACCGCTGTTCACGAGAGAGAAATAGTACCGTAGTCTGTTGTCGTTTCAACTGCATACGATCGGTTTCGACGGGAGAAGGAGCTAAAAACGAGAGGAGAGCGAAGAGAAACAGTAGTGCGGCGGCGACGGCGGAAAACACCGGAATCACTACACGGAATCGTTGGTAATAGTGTTGACGCCGCCGCTGATATGCCATTTCTCTTTACCTCTCTCTCTCTCTGCGTGTGCGTGTGCGTGTGTGTGCTTATTGAAGCACCAACTTGATAAAATTATTACAGTTTCATGTTTATAATTAATAATTAATTCTGAATCGCACACGACTACAGCATGGCATTGCCTGTGGCGTGGTGCGTTGCGTAAACAGATCTGTTTGTTTTATATGATAGCGTTGCAATACGAGAACCTCTTTCTTCTCTCCTTGCAACGCTACCAGGTAAGGTTTATGACGCTTCCCTTCTTCATCTCTCTATCTATTGTGCTCGTCTTATTTCTTATTTTTGCCTCCCACGTGTACTGTGTCATCTTTTCTTTCCTTTAACAAACGCGCATCACTACTCTCTTCTTCCTCCAAATTTTCGAGATTTCATTTCTTGCCAACTTCGCATGCTGAGTGAGTGGTTGGGATAAATATCAACACATGTAACAAATGTTTCCATCAAATATTAAGCCTGGAATAATGGTCCAAGCGTTTTTTCTAAGCATTTCGTAGCTCAGTAATCGTATATCCTCTCTGTAATAATCTTTTCAAGAAACGATTTAGGAATTTATATTCAGAAGAAAAAAAATGCATTCAAAGGTCATTTTTAATGAGAATTTTTATTTTAATGTCAAGACAAGAGAGTTTGGGAGAGGGAAGTTGTAAATAAAAATTTCAATTGAAATCAAATGTGATTAGATTAATTAAAATTAAGTGATCTGTTTGTGTTAAAAACATTGAAGATGTAAAACAATAGTTACAATATTTTCGTTAAATTATTTAATAATTTTATTACAAAAGTTATTGAAATGAGTAACATTTTGAAATTCTTTTCAGTAAGTTTGTTTAACCTTTTGAAAAACAAAAACAGAAACATTTATAAAGATGAAATCACTTGCTTTTTTACAAAAACAGAAACTGGTAAATGGGATGCAGTAAATTTGGTGAGAAAATAGTGTAGCATTATTAATTATATTATGTGAATATTTTGTGATAAAGTGGAGAAAAAGTCATGTTGAAATATGAATTCCTAACTTGGACAGAGAGGAATTTTAAAGAAAAATATATATTCGTTTACTCAAAAATATTTGTATGATTTCGTATTGGAAGGGTCAAATATTTTTATATTGTTATTTAATCACAAATCGTTGTTAGTATTTCATTTCTAAATTAGTGCTGATGTGATTTCTTCGATAATTTGTAAAAAAGTAACAATTTTATTATATATGATTAATTTCAGATTAATCAACTTCGTAAAATATTTCAATTTATATATTTAATACCTGTTTCTTCCCATATAGAAAGAGGATGAGGGTACGTTTTATTCGATTACAACGAATAGGGGTAAAGAATGTTCTGATATTTGAATTTTCTAGAATAAAGAAAAAGATCGATTCAACATTATATTCCTAACTTTGAACAAAAGGAATGTTCTAAGGAGAATAGACTTACATTTTCATCAAGCTTCGTTCAATTTTAATTTATTTTAAACAATCTACCTAATAAAGACATTGTCCTTCTACTTTATTCGTCCACTTTTATTCTTCCGAACGAAGAGAATAGAGATATTAAGAAGCGCACACGTAAAAAAAAAAAATGAAAGAAGAAAAATAAAAATTTCAAGGTTAAAAGGTAGACAAAAGTGAAACAAAATTGAATTTTTAAGTATTGACTTAAATTCATTTTTCTGTATGACTCATTTTGACTTTTGGTTAAAGTTGACTTTAATCAATTTCACCTCAGCTGGTTTGATTTGTGTCGATTTGAATAGATTCAATTTTGACACAATTTGAATTGATTTGACTTTCATCGATTCGAATCAATACGATCAGAATTGACTCGACTCAACCTTCAACTAATGGAAATTGATTTACACCTTATGTCTAGGCCAACTCGATTCGATCTTCGGCCTACTCTAATTTGACTTGACCTTCAACCAAAATTGACTTTGATTTCGGACTGACTCGTCCCGACCTTTTTCCTGGATTAACTCAGCTTGACCTTTGGTCCGAGCCAACTTAGCTCATGCTTTGATCCAGACTGACTTGTTTTGACCTCCTACCCGATCCGACCCGACTCAACCTTTTAGACTTGTAATTTTTTTTATTATAACCAATAAACAATTTCACAACTTTAACTAATAAACAATTTTACAACTTCGAAAATTTCAATTTTTTTAAGTGAATAATAAACTTTTGAAATATTTATTATTCACTAAAAAAATCCTCGTCCAAATACACCATTAAACATCATAAACAAAATGTAAGTGTTTGTTGTGATAACAAACGTTTGAAGTGGAACTTTTAAGCCAATTTCTTCCATTCAAGTCACACTTGAGGATATTTCTTGAAAACCTACTGTGAAAATGGTATGGTTATTTCCATTATTGAAGTTTACTTGTACGAAGAATTAAAATGGTGCAATTGAGAAACCTTACAATGGAGTTGTATGTGGTGAGAGAGATAAGATGATAAATACTTTAATTATGCTAAATCATACTTGGTTGGTCTAAGGTTAATCATAAAAGTCTGACACCCAAACAAAATGAAATCCAAAAGTATATTGGTATGTTAACTTGTTAGAAAAAGTGAGATGAGTTAAGTATTTTAATTGGATAATCCGCATAATCCACAATAAAATTTTCATTATTCTCAAGTCAGTCAATCATATTTTATTTTAATTTAATTTTTCTCATTTTTCATTTATTTTATACTTTAATCCCTAGTTCAATTCTTTTACTTTATTTAACATCGATTTTTAACTTCATAACAAATATAAGAATCAGATCTTATCTGAAGTATGATGATTAATTGTTATAGTATTTTGTCAACTTAAACAATAATTTATTTTTACGTTTCTTTATGATAGTTTAACTTTTACATATATAGTGTAGGTGTTAATTTATCTTATTAATTGTAAATTTGTGGAATAAAAAAAATATAAAGCTTTAAAATAAAATTATTGTTGTGATATTTGTATATAATATTTTTTTTTTTAAGATTTTACTTATGTGGATAGATCCGTAATCAATCATTTTAGGGACATACAATTGTGATGACGTTTTTTCTTTATCAATTTTAGTGTTTATGTGTAACGAAATTGTCTTAACCATTATTTTTTGTTATTTCATATACCCATAGATTTGACAAATTAAATCAAATTAATTCTGAACGAAATTAATATAATTAAACATACTGAGATTAAGCTGATAAAAAAGTTGTCATCATTAGTTTGAGTTAATTCGTTAATGAAAGTAAATTAGAATACTATAATTGTAAAGGATTGGTACGTGGCAGGTGCAAACTCACGTGTGAGCCTCATCCCTGGGAATTAGGAAGCAGAAGAATGCGACTCCACAGTTGCAACACCCTCTCTGAAACCTTTCTCGCTCTGTGAAACCAGAAAAATATTATTTAACCATTAATCATGTATTCGTTCACAGTGAAACCCTTCTTCGTTCCTCACTTTCTTTCTTCTTTTTCTTCCTCTTCAACTTCTACTTCCTCCTCCTCAATTTCTCTCGCCTCCTTCTCATCTCGTTCTCTCTCAGCAATTAGCTTTCCCAGAAATTCAAAGCACAGAGGAAGGTTTGGTCTGAAAGTTGAAGCCTATGATTCCTCCAATAATGACGCTTCTAACCCTGCAAGTGCTGGCGATTCCAAACTCCCGAATGGCACTTTGGTACTGCTTTTCCTTCGTATTCTTCTTAATTTTTTATTAATGGAAGTTCTATTTTTAATGGTATATTTTATTATTTTAATAGAAAAAGTATTTTATGAATTGTGAATGAAAACCTGTTACAATAGGTTAGTGTGATCCTGGATCAGTTAATAATGTATCTGATCTTTAAACTTTCCCATGAAATCTCAATTTTCTTCAGCATTATACGCACTGGCCCGAGTGATTATTTTGATGGATATGATGAAATTAAAATAGGATCTGCTGTGAAAATATAATTTTTTTTTTCTGTGAATAAGTATATCTACTTCTGTCCGGTAAGTTATCCGAGTAGTGGTTTAATGTTTTGAATTCACCAGTCAAAGAGCAGGAGAGAAATTTTACTGGAATATGTTAAGAACGTGCAGCCAGAATTTATGGAATTGTTTGTGAAAAGAGCGCCTCAACAGGTATGGTGATGTCTTGTTTATGAACAGTTTATCTGATTACAGCGGAAAAATGGCTGCTTTTTTATTTTTCTTTTCTCGCCATGCCCTCTTAGTGTGAATAAAACTTATGTTGGTGATTAGGTTGTGGATGCAATGCGCCAAACAGTGACAAATATGATTGGAACACTGCCTCCTCAATTTTTTGCTGTAACAATTACCACTGTAAGATGCGATAAATTTTTTTTCCTCCTCTTGCATAACTTTAGCTATCATTTTTAGTGAGCAATTTTACAAGCTATGATGGTTGTATTTGGGTGGATAGTCATTTTTTAGGTTTCTTTGATGAAACGATTGTATAGAGTGGGATACCTTACTTTGTTTGGTTTACTTGTCCCTGAAATTTGTATTTGCAATGACTATCCCCTTTATTTCATGTCACATATGTTTGCTTTCGGAATTTTGTAAATAAAATTGAAGGTATACTTATTTTACATTTGCTGCCATTTTTATTTCCCTTGTTTATTAATATTTACTATTTGTATTGTTAGCTCCAATTTCAAAGCCTTTTTACAAATTCTTGCTCCAAAGGAAATTGTCTGAATGAATTAATTGGAAAATATTCTGGTCTTGGAAGAATAACATGTTTTAAGCACAAAATGGTTTAATTGGCAGAGAAATGTTGAGCCATGCTCTGGATTGAATTGGAGTTTTTCCTTTTTATTTTATCTTGCCCATGCATCTTACGTGTCTCTGTGGAATCATTTGGCTATTTATTAGGTAGCTGAAAATCTTGCACAGCTCATGTACAGTGTCATAATGACTGGATACATGTTCAGGAATGCACAATACCGTTTGGAGTTGCAAGAAAGTTTGGAACAAGTTGCTGCCCTGCCAGAGGTGCAAGATAAAAAGGTAAGACTGTTTCTCTTTCTTCTCTTTTTAGCATTCTGTCTGTGGTTCAAAAGATAATTAAGTGTTTGGATAAGTGAAAGGATGTCTTATGCTCAATTTGGTGGACAGAATCTTTATTTCCTATCTATATTAACTTTCCCTATTTAGATTCCCGTCCAGCTTAGAGCAAAGAAAAATTGTAAAGGATTTTCTTTAGTTTAATCGGGTGTTGACTAGTAGAAAAAGAAAAGTTTGTTATTGGGTGAAGAATAATATAATAGTTTCTTCTTCTTGTCTCTCTCTTTCTCTATATATTCAATATGGTATCAAGAGCATACATTTTGATTCTTTGGTCATGGTGCATTCTTCACATCCATCATCTTCAGCAGTTCCTTCATTCTCACCGGTCACTCTTTCTCATTTCATTACAGAGAAACTCAATTAAGATAATTTTCTGCTTTGGAGGCAACGAATTGAACTTGTGATAAAAGGTCAATGTTTTTCATGACCAAATCTGGATCTGTTAATCCTTCATATCTTGCATGTGAACAACATGATCAGTCACTCTTCTTGTGACTTCAGTCCACTTTAACAAGTAGTATGCTCACTCAAATCATTGGTTGTGTTTTTTCTTGAGAACTTTGGGAGAAACTGCATGAAAATTTTGATGCACATATGCAAGCTTGCGCAAATCAACTGCACACCGAATTACATAACACAATCCCTGAAGGAAAAACCTTGACTGAATTCTTGGCTTGTGTTAAAGCACTAGTTGCTTTGATTACTAAATGGACATAGTGTTTCCTTTAGGTACCACATTATTATTGCACAAAGCAAATTCAAATAATAATTTAGTTTGTACTTGCTTTAATATATGTTCTTAAAACATTGCAGGATGTGCCAGATTATGCACCTGGCACACAAAAGAATGTTTCAGGTGAAGTTATTCGGTGGAACAATGTTTCTGGGGCTGAGAAAATAGATGCTAAAAAGTACATTGAATTACTTGAAGCGGAGATTGAGGAGCTGAATCGTCAAGTTGGAAGACAACCTAGCAATGCACAAAATGAACTATTAGAATACCTAAAATCTCTCGAGCCTCGAAATTTGAAGGTTAACTCAACTTTTCATTGGTTAATATAATTTGTTCATCCAGTTGTTTTGTGCTGTCTGCTAAGTATAAGTTTTCACATGTTGAGCTGTGCTGTAAGTACTGTAGCTTTTATTTAGATTTTATATGATCTGCTATTGTTTAATCAGTATTGAACAGTCTGGTATTGCATTTTTTTCAGAACTAGGTATTGATTTGATGGTGATATAATCATCACAATTATAAACCCACTTCCACTGTTGTGGATTTACTTGCATTGGTGCTCTATATAGATTGTGATATTTGCTTTTGACATTCCCGTGCAGATTATTCAACATAACCAAAATAATTATCTCTCTGATTCTCTGCAGTTAAAACGCATGTCAACTTTTTGCCATAATAACCCTTCATTTCATTTTGTAGGAGTTGACTAGTAGTGCTGGCGAGGATGTAGTGTTTGCTATGAATACGTTTATAAAGCGTCTGCTGGCTGTTTCAGATCCTAGCCAAATGAAGGTTTACTACTTCATTATTTTGATGTCCTTTGTTTTCGTTTTATATTCACCATTAATGTAAATTTTGTTTCCTTGTCATCTTTCAAAGTGGTCTAACATTTTCAGATTACAGTTACTGTACTTAGGTCTGTTCAAAAATCTTAACTGAGTCGAATTGTATAAAAGAAAAATTAATTGTTCTATTAATTTGGTTATTTAAATTGAATTGCTCTTAAAGAACTAAACTGAATTTTAACTTACAATATTGGAAAATATGCTTCACAATAGGATGTCTATTATGATAATTCAAACGACTCATATGGTTTAAGCAATTTAAAGTAGTTAAATTTAGTTTAGATTTCTCAAACCATGATGTAGTTAAGTTCAATTCCTTTAAATCATTATACAACTCAATTTAGTTCACTCAAACCACTTTTAAAGTTCAGTTTAGTTTTACAATAGTTTAGTTCAATTCATGCATTTTGCCTACCCCTATCACTCTACTCATTATTATCTGGGTCAATATTGAATCCTTTTTTTGTGGGATTAATTTATGTTTAGGGTGCCTATTAAGTGTTAACATGGAAGATGGAACTCATTTTGTTTTGGTTCATAAAATTGAAGTCTTTGTATTACTTGGATGGAAAGTTGCTCAAAAAAACACATTCGATAGCTACTTCCCTAATCCTTGTTGTCATGATGATATATTAGCTATTTTGTCATGTGATACTATGTGAATTGGTAGTGGTTTTGTTTGTATAAACTGAGGCAACCAAAAACTAGAATTTTTCAAATTGAGTAAGTTCTCTGCGAGTATTGTGAAGGAAGGAGTGAATAACCTTTTCTTCTCATTACCGTGAACAAGATCATTCAAGACTTTTGAATTAGTTGTTTTAATTGTGATTTTTCAGACTAGCGTGACGGAGACTAGTGCAGCTGAACTTGCTAAGCTGCTTTATTGGTTGATGGTGGTTGGGTACAGCATTCGCAATATTGAAGTTCGTTTTGATATGGAAAGAGTACTTGGCACTCCTCCAAAGCTGGCTGAATTGCCGCCAGGTGAAAATGTTTAAGCAATCTTGAATAATAAAGTAGGTCATTGAAGTACTAAGTGGCTTATTTAGATTTTGCACTTTTTTGGTTGATTGGCTGAATCAATGGCCACGACCTAAAAGAGAAAAAGTCTGCATTTTTCAGCGGCCTTGAATGATTGGTCTCCTAATATATTATTTAATATATTTGAATGATTTTTTTTTTTATCTGGGTACTATGAAATCGCAACTATACTGACAACGATATCAGGGTTGATTCCCATGCCTCTATTTTTATGTCACTTCTTTGACAGTCTGAACCCTGGTGATTCTTTATAAAGGCAGCAATGATCTTGGTCCCTTTTCAGCGTTTCCATATTCGCCAGAATGCATCAACGTATATTCTATTTGTTATGTACGGTGCAGTGAGCTGGGTTATTCTTCCTAGATTCATTTTAAATTGTTATATTTTCTAATTTCATATTTTAATATTGTTATTCTTTTAATTTATACTTTTTTTAATATATATATGTTATACTTTTAAATGTGACCTATAAATTTAATTTAATTTTATTATATTTAAATTTAAATTCTGTTAATTTTGAAGAGCTAACTAGTGTTAAGAACTAAAATCTGATAGTAGTCAATTTTTATACTGTTTCTGGAATGCCTGTAGCTGAAAAAAATTCTCTGCCAATAATTTCACCGTACTTTCACTCCCAAAGTATCATGGAATCGAAAAGACTTGTCTTTAAATGTTGGCCCAGTTTCTACTATGATAGCCTAACCTAGTTTGGACAGAGGAAGGTTGGGGTTGCCTAAAGTTAGAATCTTGATGGAATTTAAATCTATCAAACTCAACTTGAATGTTTTCTGCTTCTAATTCGAGTTCTAATGGAATTTTATTTTATTTTTAATTAATCTGATATGGATGACTGGGACCAACTTAAATTTGACTCAGTTATAATGGTTGTACGAAAATCTGTAAAAAGAATTCCATCCTAACCTGATTTCATGTATTTTGGATTGTACCTAAATGTTTCTCCATCTAACCTGTATTGAGATGATACATTAAATTATTTTATACAATAAATAAACTAAATAAAAGATGCTTTCTCCTAAACAAAAACAAAAGTAAAGAATAGATAGGTATTTGGTAAACGAGGGTATAAACAAAGTTGCTCAAGAATAGCATGCTTATATTTTTGCCTAACCATTTTGTTTTTTAATATTTAAAAAATATATATTTTAATTGATACAAAATGCAGGTGAAAATTGTTTGTGCATGTATGTTTGACATTTTATATCATTCTAATATTTATATGGAGATATAAATCTAGTCTCATTGTTTAGGATATGACGTGGAGTAGTCTTTTTAACATGCAAAGTATTATCTAAATTGCAGATAAATATAGATTAAAATGTTATTTTCCTCTAAAATATGTAATCAGTTTTTCTTTCGCTAACTATTTTTTTCTTTATAGAACATTATCTAAATCACAGAAGACTAGAATAGAAGTAGTATTCTTCTACATTAGAAAGATACAAAACTTATAAAGTATTTTAGAGACTAAAATCATTTCGCATGTTCACATCACGAGATAATAACTTCAAAGTATATCGTGCTTAAACCATATATAAGAAAACATATTTTCATTACGACACTAGGAAATTACACATGGTATATTGATATCTAAATCAAAAGAAAATCAAAAGAAAACGTGTTGGTATTCAAATTATAACAAAAAACATTATATTTATACGAAATACAAACAAATAATCATACAAAATTTTAATTAGTCAAAAGAGGACAAACTATCCTAAAAAAGTAAAAATACATATAACACAAGGATTTAACGTTCATGAAAAAAAAAATTATGAAAACATTTCAAGTGGTTATGACGACAAATTCCAATTTTTCAAGAGCAATAGAATTATTAAAGAGCAAATTGAGGATTTGCTTCCCTCCGCTTTAAAGAATTAAAATCCAGCAACAGATATAAACGATAAATTGAGTACAAGACTACAATAATTAACAAATTTAGGCAATCAACCTTAAACCGACATTATGTGAATAACTTACATCTCAGCATTTTTGTATGCAAATACAAAAAATTACAAACGTCATATCTCTCTCACTGGCGGTGGAGAAAAAGGAAAATAAATCGTCACAAAACTGCATCCCCGATGCGAGGAAGTCCAATCTGAACCAAAGCTTCATTCCCAATTCCCAATCAATATACACTTCTGAATTCCTTGACCGGCGGAAACAGAATTCAACGGCCGTGCCATCATCATTCAGACAGAGGAAAATAATGGGTTGGCCACTTCGGGTATGCACGTTTGAATAAATTCATACATACAGTATCACGCTGTTCAAGAACCCCGTTGAGAAGGCACTTCATTGTTCCTGCACAACAATTGATCCAATTACATGAAACCGTATTCCACATTAAAAACCTTCACAGCATAACTACTAGATGCGATTGATTGCCTTTAAAACATCTGTGTTGATAGATTACTCTTTCAAAGATAAGAATGCTATCAATATTTATTACCAGACAGGATAAATTCACGTTGGTGGCATATCAAAATCATATCAAGGAATAAAGAGTTTTCTGAAGAAAATAGCAGAAAGCAGCTCAATACTAAGAGAATCATGGAGTTCACAGAAACATCTTTGATCAGACAACATATAATCTGTATTCTCCCCATCAAATAATTAACAGCCAGAATGCTAATAGTAATAAGATTGATGGTAAATATTTCTAGCATAGCCAACATACCATGGGTACCAACTGGTTCTTTAATTCGTCCACGGAGGCCACGTTTGGTATAAAGCTCAACAGGCTGCAATCACCAACAACATTAAAAAATTAGTTAGGGAAATAATGGAAACCAATTTGGAGGGAGTACACCTCATTACTGTCCAACTAAAATTCAAAGAATCCAGATGCTGGGTTATTTTCACCTTAAACCATTTAACATCCTCTGGATTATAAAACATGTGTCTCACAGAAGCTTTGCGTTTCGACACTCTTTGGGGGTAACTGCACCAAAAAAATGTTTAAAATCTCAATAAGGAAACATGAACTCAATCATCAATTTTCAAAAAAGATCATAATACAACCCTGAAATTTCTTAACAAGAATAAAAAATGCAAAGATGTAAAAAAAACAATAAAATCAATACAGGCAACATGCAAGGTTTCCATAAGGTGGGCCCAGACAACATATATCCATACCCTGTCAAAATAACTCGTTTAAGGATTATCCTATCTGGATCAACAGTTTTCAGTGAGCCAACAGCAGCCACTACAGGTGCAGCATTCTCTCCGGATATCTTTAGGATTATTGAAGGAAGAGGAGGAAAAGAAATTGGAGCATATATTGAAGCCACTGAAAAACGCCCAGCATGGAGAAACCTCTCCATCTTGTTCTTGTCAGTATTTATGAACTCACTAGAGAAAACTGGCCTGCAAAAAAATTGCAATTCCCAAAATATTTTACTCTGAAGAGATCTACTATATACCAAAAAGTCCTTCAAATTGAAGACCATACCTGCCAACAAACTGCCTAAAACCAACATGAAAAATTAACTCTTCCTTGGACTTGATTGGTGCATCATATGTTTCATGTTTCTTCACACTACACAGCACAAGTCACTTCAGTTCATGAAATATAAACAAATAGACATTGAAAATAGTAAAATGATAAAGTGCAAAAATACCTGAAATGAAGGACAGATACTTTGGACTCGTGTTTCAACAGGCCACATGTTGTAACTGGCATTCTCTTTGAAAGCAAACATAACTTAGAAGCAACAGCACTGGGCACATCCTTGATTTGTAGCCTAGCATATGAGCCAACTGGAATACAGTGCTCGCAATTTTCTTGATCCAATTCCAGAGCTTTCGCAAGAACATGTTTTTGTGTTCTTTTAAAATTATCAAATTCAAATATTTTGGCATAATCTTGGGGTAGAGATTCCTGATAATATTAGAAATGTCAGATTGTTGTTTTGGGAGGTTAGACACAATGACTTACTATATAGGATCTCCAAAAGATACATACTTTAGGATCCCATGAAGAAGTCCTAAAGGACTTGAGTCCCCTATACTTTGCAAACCGCTTCCTAGCAGGAACATCCAATGGTGTATCCACTTCATCTGGAAACTCTGGAAAAAGACAACAAACGAATGAAAAAAACACAATTAGAAATAGTATCATAAATCAGTAATACCACCAAATTATGCATAGTGTCATCTCTAGCAAACTTCTCAATGAAATACAATTCATAGGAACAATAAAATAGAAATTACACAACCTAATTTAGATAAACTTTAGATGCAGGCAGACAAAAAATTCGAGTTGTCTTTAAAAGAAGCGAATATGCAAATTGATTTTTTTTCATCAGCAAGTGTGTCAATTGAATGTTAATAAGAATACAAAACACAAAGAAATGCACCTTCATCTGCTGCATGTGCTTCTTTAAGTTCCTTGAGTTCATCTTGTATTTTCTCTCTGGTTAAGTTATCTACTTCCTGTAATGCATTGATGATATAGATTAAAATCCATCCAATTACGACCACATTTAACTAACGTGTTGTTACAAGCTCACCATCATCACTGAATCATTGTCAGTTTCTTCCTCAGAATCTCCAAGTCTAAGAGAAATGTCATCACCGTCAAATTCTGAATATTTATTTGCCTCTTGAACAGGAAATCCATCTTCCCCATCATCCAACACCATACCATCATCATTTTCATCATCAGAATCTGACTCGTCAGAATCATCAACTATCCATGCAGCCTAAAAAATTGAACATCAAAATAAAAGCCAGATATCTATCATTTCTTTTCTCAAACGGAATATTTTTTAAGAGCCCAAAAATATAAAATATAAAGAGAAACAACAAATATTCAGAAGAAAATTTCAGACCTGATACTCTGATGTGCCACGAGGTAGACTCCTCTTCTTTATCTTCTTTTTCTTTTGATCTTCATCAGCCTTAGCAATTTCAGCCTCAGTCGGCCATGTCTAGTAACAAGGAAAGACACCATACCCAATAATTAAAAGAAATAAATTAACACGAAATTTTCAAAAGGATAAATAAAAGGTGTTAAGGAAAGACTGAAGCATACAGAAGCTCAAGAAACAAATGAATAATGAAAGAGGTAAGATTTCATTATCTACCTGCTCTCCAGCAAGAGGATCAGGTATGTTCTCAACAACTAACGCTTCATGGTTAAGAGGATCAGGCACAAGAGAACCAATGACCTGAAATATTATAGAGAGGAAAAGGCAGGAAAAACGTAAATACAAATAAAAAAATGGTTAAAGAATGCAAGAGTTTAAAGGGTTAAAATAATTGAAAGATGACAATATCCTAGTGCTTCCTAAACAGCCCAAATTAAAATTTCAAAAAGTCAATTCAAAAGGGGAGGTATGTGCTTATTTTAAGATTTACCAACTGTGTATATTAGAGTACTGAATATCAAAGGTAATCCCTATCGCATATTAGATGTGGGACTGCCATATATATACACATATACTAGGCAAACAGACAGTAACATTATCAAAATTTAACATGTGTTTGATTTATCTATCTCACATATGGAAAAAAGTAGCTTAATGCAACAGTACACACTAAACAACCAAGCCTTTTGCCACTAGGAGGGATTCATGGTGATCACACGTTATTTTGTTCTATTGTGAATCATGTTTATAGACAAAGCATTGACCTCTAAATCTACTTAGCATATGAAACATGTGTGTGAATTACAATTTAATCACAATTATGTTGACATTTTGTTTGACATTTTTGACAATTACATTCCTTTATCAATTCCATGACTGCTCTGGTTTTGTATGGAAAACAGCGGGTAAAACTGTCAAAGTGTACATACCTCTGTATCATTCATTTCATCTGCATCCATTAGGTCCTGATTTTTCCTTGAATTCAAAGGACAAGGATCTTTTAATAGTTCAATTTTAGACAATTGGAAATCTCCTGCACCTGAAACATGAACCTGGCAAAAAATTGTAAGACAACTAAATAATGCAGCTACAATAGAAAAACTGCAAACTTGACAGTTACCAGTTGATTGACCGAGAGATTACGAGAACGAAGGTAACCAGTGAGAAGCACGGTGCATTTTTCTGAGTTGCCCTCGTATACTGCACCAACCTGTAATTTACAGTGGGTGGCAACCATCATTAATGTCAATAAGTAGGTAAATAAATAGCATCAATTAACATCTAGATCAAATTACAGTAAGGGCTCCAGAAAAAAATTGACAGTAAATTTCTCACTAACTTATCATCTAAAATATACAACATTCAGGTTTTTTTAATGCCACAAGATTACAAACATGATCAAACTACACCGTTATTCTCAGTAGGCATTTGGCATGGGCAAATAACTACATTTTATTGAATGACAATCTTAGGAACGTAGTGTGGGGTTTTAAGGCCATAGCCTCTCCAACTACAATAGCTATATGTAATGGTGTAATTCTCCCAAGGTTGTGATCAGAAACTAACATCCACGTCCATCATCATAGGAATAAAACACAAGCCAAACACGGGGACCAAAATTTCCCTGGATTAAGATTATTCCCAGCAAATTCTTGTACCATCATGTACCAAACATTAGAATGTTATATTCACAAGTCCAAAGTTCCCAAGAATAATTCAACAAAACCTTGAAACAAACACAGAAGTTCTATCAGCATAAATTCAAACCTTTTGAGCCAAAAGGTACGAACGTTGAGTTCTCCAATGAGGAACTTTAAGCCTTTGCTCTTTAAAGAGCCACAAGAACTGCATTATTAAAGAATGGAAAAATGTAGGCTTAGACCATCATACTGGGCGTACATTTGATGGAAAAGGTACAGAAGGTACTATCAGAATTGTCAGCTAACAATGAGTTAAATAACCTTATGTAGCTCATCCTTTGTATCAGCAGGATAAAATTTACAATCCTCGGGAAATTCTGAGGCAAGACTAGATGTGCATGTCTTCTTTAGTTCATTCCGTTGTTTCAGATCAGAAGGTAAATCCTGAAAGCATCAAATGGAATTTCATCATAAATATCTAAAAGTCAATTTGTCAGTGAAATATAGGAACTTGTGAATTAGTTCACGAGTTGAAAACAATAGGATCCATTCTAACATACACGAATAAACACAGCAGTGCTTGGTAAACCAAGAGATCTAAATACAGAAAGGCATTGATTTCCAAATGAGTCAACGTAGTTGGAATGAGTTTCTTCACACAAAGACTTTGCCGAGGCCACAAAAACCATTAGATCAGCAACCTACAACATAAAGTACCCAATGCTAATCAACATTTCAGCACCTTTAATACTTAAAAAAATGTACAGAGCACATACAAACGATGATACCTTAGCCATTTCCATGCATGATAGTAGATCACCATGTGGTGCTTTCAATACCTGAAATGTAAAACATTTAGTCAATGTTATAAAATCCTTTTGCTTTGGCTTTAGACAGAAAGAATCATCAAATATCTATTCAATATATGCATAAATTTAAACTTTTGTGCTTATTTTCGAATTAACCAGGTACAGGTCTATATCCAACATACAACAATGAAAAATGTTGATCTTCGTAATTGCATATCAGAAAAAAAATATGAAGTTTTCTATTTTAACTGTTAACTAAATCAATTTTGTAGTTTTCATTAATATTCATCACTCAGTGCTTGCAAAGACACCCAAAGCAGCAGCATTGCACTCCCATATAAAAACCACTGAAGCATATGAAAATAAGGACCACCAGATTATATTCGTCTTGTATTTCAATTTTTCTAAGATTTGACACGAACATTCAAGATAACGTATAGCGGTAATTAAGCAGCTGCAAGAATGGTATGTGCTGCACCAGCGTAAACATATCGTTACTCTGTATAAACATCTGTTACATATTCATTAATTCTTGTCCTGTGCTCAGAAGAAAAAAAATACAGCAATCAAATATACCGTTATTCTTGTCTTATATTCAGAAGAAGCAACGGTTCCTGGCAGCACCGCGCACGTATCTTTAGATAACAATGACAAGAGATCATCAGCAACTGATTCTAAATCCACAGAAGCACAGAGGGCAAAGAGAACCTGCGAGGAACAAAAGATAAATAAAATCAGTATCCAATCCGATTCTGATAAAAAAAAAAAAAAACATGATTCACTCACTATGACTCGAGGAGGACTTCTGGACCCACTGAGTTCTCTTTTCTCTTTCAAGACCGCAGCCCTTTTCTGATCACGTATCTGTAAAATTCCTAATCAGCTACTCTGTAAAAGACAACGAAACGCGCAAGAGACAGTGGGAACAAAGAAACAGTGAGAAATACCATTTTACTTCTCTGAATTCGAGCTGCACGAGCGCCTTTGCCAACATTGCGCTCTGCTTTTGCGATTGCAAGTCTGTCTGAAGAACCCAACAGAAAAGGCAAACTATAAGAAAAAGAAAACAAATCAACGGCACGGCTATGAAATACTAACCCTTGACAGAGGTTTTATGAAGATTGCGAGAAGACTTGGACGAGAAACGGGACTTGTGAGCCTTATTGACTTGAACTCTGGACCCTCCCATTGTGGTCGAACGCACCGGTAGCTTTCACCGCTGCGTCCTCTTGTCGATCTCAGTTGCAAGCAAAACCCTATTTCCTCAGCAAATAAGCCGCAGAGGGTTTAGCAAACAAAAAAATATGTGAGGGACATAAAATTACTTATATAAACCCGGTTCGGACGAAAAGCCCATCAGAGTCATACTGTTAAAACTATTTTCTCTATTTGATTGCTGATTAATTATTATTATTACTATTATTATTATTATTATTATTTATTATATTATTATTATTATTAATGAATCTACGAGTTCTATTACTACTAATTATTATTATTATTATTATTAAATTAATAATGATACTACGAATTCTACAGCTAATAATAACAACTATGATTTTTTTTTATAGTATTTTTAAAAATTAATGTGATTCGAACGTTTTGTTTTGTAATGAGTTTTAAGTATTTTAACAAAAAGTAAGTTCTCAGACTCATATTTGGTTTGAAAATTATTCATATTTAAAGTATTTTGTTTTGTTTTCCAAAAATTATAAACTTAACATGTCAGCTAAATCATATTTATGAGTATAACAATTACTTAAAAAAATTAACTTTTTTATTAATTTATAGTTAATTTTATACTAATAATTCACAATGTTTTATTGTTGATAAATAAATTTAATTGTAATTATTAATATACAAAAATTTACATTATTAATCAATAAAAATAAACACAAATTTTGTTTTAAAAAAAAATATTCATTATAAAAAAATATATTTTATCCACTCATAATATAAACCATTGGATAGTATCACCAATCAATTATAACGATTAGACACGGAAAAGTAATATTAAAAATAACATAATTGTTATTAAAAATTATAAAATTATGTTGTTGATAGCATAATAATAACCATTTACATTGCTACAAAAATCAACACATTTATTTAGGTCAATAATAGTAAGTGACTACTCTGATTTTAATATTATTATTTTGCATTGCATAAAGGCTTAACTTCTTTTGTTGATATTTTGATTTAAGAACCTTACCTTATCTTTGACGTGTGTGTTTGGTTGATAAAATAAGAGTTAAAAAAGTTCCAATCTCTGTGCAATGCAACTTTGGTGATAAAAAAGCTTCGGCCTTGAGAGCACCAACCTTCATGACAACATGTTGGTTTTGCCACCACAACTAACCAACCCATTCCCTTCCCTCCACGTCACCTACTTCTCCACCCACAGCCACCGCCACCACCACCACCACCATGCCCTCCCGCCGCCGCACTCCGCCGCAAATTCCATAACAATCTCTTCCCCGAAACCAATAATCGTGGAAGAAGGCCCCGACGACGTCCTCTCCTTCCACAACCGCCGCTACGACTTCACTCCCCTCCTCCACTTCCTCTCCAACTCCGACCCCAACTCGGACTCCGACTCGGCACCTCCAACGTCCCTCGACTCAACCGAGTTCCAACTCGCCGAGTCCTACCGCGCCGTCCCTGCACCACTCTGGCACGCGCTCCTCAAATCGCTCTGCGCTTCATCGTCCTCCATCAACCTCGCATACGGCGTCGTTTCATGGCTGCAGAAACACAACCTCTGCTTCTCCTACGAGCTCCTCTACTCCATCCTAATCAACGCCCTTGGCCGCACCGAAAAACTCTACGAAGCCTTCTTACTCTCGCAACGCCAAACTCTCACTCCCCTCACCTACAACGCGCTCATCGGCGCTTGCGCGCGAAACGGCGACATCGAGAAAGCCCTCAACCTGATGTCCAAAATGCGGCGCGACGGTTACCAACCGGACTTCGTGAACTACAGCTCTATCATTCAGTACCTCACGCGCTCCAACCGCGTGGACTCTCCCTTTCTGCAGAAGCTCTACTCGGAGATTGAGAGCGACAAAATCGAAATGGACGGCCACCTGATGAACGACATCATCTTAGGGTTCTCGAAAGCGGGTGATCCAACGCGCGCCTTGCGTTTTCTGGCCATGGCACAGAGCAACGGGTTGAACCCTAAACCCTCTACGCTTGCTGCGGTTATCTTGGCGCTTGGGAATTCGGGAAGGACGCAAGAGGCTGAAGCGTTGTTTGAGGAGATTAGAGAGAACGGGTTGGAACCAAGAACTAGAGCTTACAATGCTTTGCTTAAAGGTTACGTGAAAACGGGTTCCCTTAAGGATGCAGAGTTTGTGGTCTCTGAAATGGAGAAAGCTGGGGTTATGCCCGATGAGCAAACATATAGTTTGTTGGTAGACGCTTATGCACAGGCTGGGAGGTGGGAGAGTGCGAGGATTGTGTTGAAGGAGATGGAAGCCAGCAATGTGCAGCCCAATTCGTTTGTTTATAGTAGAATTTTGGCTGGTTATCGTGACAAAGGGCAGTGGCAGAAATCTTTTCAAGTTCTGAAGGATATGAAGAGTTGTGGTGTGAAGCCTGATAGGCATTTTTACAATGTGATGATTGATACGTTTGGGAAGTATAACTGTCTTGATCATGCAATGGCAACGTTTGAGAGGATGTTGTTGGAGGGGATTGAGCCGGATACCGTTACTTGGAACACGTTGATCGATTGTCATTGTAAGTCCGGGCGCCATGATAAGGCTGAGGAATTGTTCCAGGAAATGCAGCGGAGGGGATTCTTGCCTTGCATAACTACTTATAATATTATGATTAACTGCATGGGGGAGCAACAGAGGTGGGAGCAAGTTAGTGAGTATTTGAGCAAGATGCAGTGTCAGGGATTGCTACCCAATTCAATAACTTATACAACTCTGGTTGATGTGTATGGAAAGTCAGGGAGATTCAGTGATGCGATCGAGTGCTTGGAGGTCTTGAAATCCACGGGGTTCAAGCCTACTTCAGCCATGTATAATGCTCTAATCAATGCCTATGCACAAAAGGTATGTACATTGTTCCTCGGAGTCTGTCTATAACTGTCATTGTAAGTAATTCAGTGCTTGCTAATTAATCGTTGCTGGTCTGTAATGTATGCACCGATATGCTGATTGTGCCAGTTTATGAACTGATTTACGTTTAACTGTTTGCACCTTACTAGCTTTGACATGAATATTAGTTGGCTACCTTTTCCTTGAGTGAGGGCTAAAACTTCATTTGTCTTATACCGGCTTGCTGTTTTTTATTGAGTCAAATCACTCAATTGAAACCATGAAACCTTAAATTTCCTTTGTATCAAGTAACTTTGCATTGATAGTTTTTCTTTTTCTTTTTCAAAAAAAACTGATGTTAAATTGTCGTGCCGACAGTCATCAATTGTATTCTTTCTATTCTAAAATTCAGTGGTTATTTATTCTTCTTCCATTGTCAAAAGCATAATGCACTAACTATGGGAAATGAGAGCAGGCTTAAAGGGCACCAATGTTGGTCCACAATTTCATCTTTAACTCATTTGATGAATGGATTGGTTTAGGAATGAATTTGGTAAATATTTGGCTAAACTTTTGCAGGGTTTGTCTGAACTAGCAGTAAACTCGTTCAGGTTGATGACAACTGAGGGTCTGACACCCAGTCTTTTAGCTCTCAATTCATTAATTAATGCATTCGGTGAAGATAGAAGGGATGCTGAAGCCTTTGCTGTGCTGCAATACATGAAAGAAAACGTATGCTTTTCTGACATTTCTTTTCTTTCATTATGGCTATACCCTTTTATATGGTATTTGACTTGTGTCTTTGATCAAGTACTTATTTATTTGTTCGTATTAACGGCAGAACATTGAACCTGATGTGGTTACTTATACCACCCTTATGAAAGCTCTGATTCGTTGTGAAAAGTTCCAAAAGGTACATAATATTAGCATTATCATATCAGTTTGTTGTCTTTGTTCTTCAAAGGCAATTATCATAGATATTTTTTTGCACGTAGTACGTTCCAAGTGTGACATTTTACTGTAGTTCTCTTCTGTGTTGGTTTGCAGACCCTATACTAGATGAATTATAAATCGATGTAAATAACATGATTTCACTTGGCTTTTGGTTATTTTGCCATGTTTTGGGGAGATTAAGTTGCGTTGCATTATGTTCCACATTATCCCTAACATTGATAATGTGATGATGAATAATAATAGCAACTTTGGAGAGAATTGCTTAGCTCGTTTATTAGTTTATTTGTGACTTAATTCTCGCACAAACTATGCTGCATAATTTGGGTTTCAGGTTCCAGGCGTATATGAAGAAATGGTCACATCTGGCTGTGCTCCTGATAGAAAAGCTAGAGCAATGCTGCGGTCTGCACTTAGATACATGAAGCAGACACTGAAATCATAGTTAAATTATCACGCACATTCTTTCATAAAGACAACATAATCAAATTTCCTCACTTTGGTTATACTTCTGAAGGTTAGTGCTAGCTAACTTGCAGCCTTGGCTTAAATTTGCATGTCGCGGGACTAAAATTTTGATTTTGAAATTAATATTTTCTTAGTAACCGCATTGTGGATTTGGTGCTAAAGCATGAAATTGGTTGGCATTGTGTATAAAATTGGTCTGAAGTTGGCTCGTATTAGTGCCTGAGTGGTGGTTGTATATGTTGATACATTTGAACAATGTGTCTGTTATATTTGTTTTGCTGCGTTTACTTGGAAAGCTCAAATTATGATGAATATTTTAATCTTTCAGGTGTGATCGGGCAGAATCATTGTGAATATGTACGCTCCAATAGTGCCTGAAAGAGAAATGAAGTTCGGAAATCACATGGAACGCATAAGAAATTGATGGCTTCGGTAATGCTGTACCAATGTATATCAATCTTTGGGATTTATGTATCATACGTTGATGTAAGTAACAAGTTATATGTTAAAATGCATATTTTGTTTATAAATGTGAGTTCGTGTAATTTAAAATAAGAAAATGGGAAGAGTGAGTAGGTAGGTATGCATGTCATTAGCATTCCCACCATAGTCTTGCATTGCCATGGTTACTTCAGAGGATTGACAGAATGTTTATTTTATCGATTGTTCCAGTTGAATGTATTTTGTCTACTTTCCAAGACCGAACATGGAAAGGGAAAGTTGGATTGTTTTTTTGAAAACAACTAGTTAACAGAAAAAAATACCGACTCGTGCAATTTCTTCGTAGGAAATTAATAAATAAATAATAGCTGTATATTTAATTTACATGTCAATCGAATTTCACTCCAAGCATGTTTGGATATCCGTTACTAACAGCGCAAATTAAGCTTTAGCACATTCCTTAGAATAAAACTGTGAAACAATTATTTCATCGTTTAAGCATTGTAAAATTTAGATAAGAATTAAAAAAAAAAAAAAAAAACAT
>Ga0209589_1000150_pt1 | contig 77005 bp, 22 predicted proteins | sample CowpeawhiteBW_FD_187525 | JGI IMG/M metagenome (GOLD analysis project Ga0209589, IMG submission 187525) | Root nodule microbial communities of legume samples collected from California USA - Cow pea white BW (SPAdes) (version 2) | ecosystem: Host-associated > Plants > Roots > Nodule | place: USA... | reverse complement strand
TCGGATCTTTGATACGAGGTCTGAGTTGGGAGATATTAATTTCGCACTGCAGCAGTGATTTGTAGAGGTTTTCCTCTCTTGTTCTTCTCTATTTTGAAAGCTTTGTTGCTTTGTTATTTGGTTGGGTGTTGGCACTAATTTGTGCTATTGATTGAGACTCTTTTGTACTCTTGTTGATCATAGTGGAGCTATTTCTTTGTTCTGGACGACTCGTGGTTTTTACCCTTGATTTGAGGGGTTTTCCACGTTAAAAATCTTGGTGCCTTTATTTATGCTTTTGGTGATTTATTATTGTTGTTCTTTAATTATAGCCTCATAGATTCTTGCAAGTTAGGGAAAATTATATCCGCTGCATTCTCTGGTATACTGTTTGTTGTTGTTTTCCCATCACTTATTAGTTTATTATAACTACATTTACACTGTTTTTGGTTTGTTTTGTGATTTATTCGTTTATTATGATCGTATGGTACAACTGGGAGTGATGGACACAAATTAGACGGTTGAGATTATGTTTGAAAATTTTATTTCCACATTTTTATATTGTTGTAATTTATACATTCCTTAATGCAGATATGTTTTAAAGTTTAAACGTAGTTTCTAATATATTTTGAAAGACATTAAATAATATATATATATATATATATATATATATAATATAGAATCTTTAATACTTTAATTCTACAACAGCATTTTTATAAATATAGATATTTTTTTTCATAAAAAGTTAGATACGTAAAATATTATATTAATAACAGTGATGGACTGGAAAAACTATTTGAAAAGAATTATATTCTATCTTAATTTTTTTTAATCTATAATATATACAATATAAGATGTTACGTGTGAATAAACGTTTCGTCTTTTTTAGAAATTGAAACTTTTTAGCTTTTTTGTACACAATATTTGTAGGTTTAAAACTTAGATAAATTATTTTTTTGGAATAAACCTTACATGTCTCATCCAATGTATATATAGTGAAAACAGTTGAGACGACGTTGTTAATAATAGATTACCAAGAGAAATGGGTAAAAGAAACTTCCACCCAAAATTTAATAATTGATCTATTTGTAGTCTAGGCAAAGTCCATCTTGTTGTGATAAAAAGGAATATGAATAAATAAGTTTTCACTAGTGTAATAGAGATACTAATTATTGTTACAAAAACTCCGTATGTTTTATTTATTTGAAAAAAATTAGAAGTTTTCTTTCTATTTTTAATATAACTAAATTACTTAAAATGTCATTACATTTTTTAATATTTTTTTTCTACACTTTTCCTTCGTAAACTAAAAAGCAAGTTGTTTGAATTTTTTAATTTCTTCAATCGTGATTCTTAAGTCACTGTCCTCAAATAACCTACCGACCCTAGTTCATTCAACCTTCTTTGTAAATCCACACTTAAAATGACTCTATGTTCACTGAACTTGCTCTATAAATAAATACTAGTCAAATAATGAATTCAAAGATTTCATTACTTTTTAATTAAAAAATATTTTTTTTTCTCTTTAAGTTTTGATGTTCATCAGGCCTAATCTAGAAATAAATATACTTTGGAGAAGTGAATAAATTCATGAACCTCCTTAATTTATTTTATAAAATAATTCAGTTTTAAAAGTTTTCTTCATGACTCTTTATTAAGACCGTCCTTAAATAATATTATAACAATAAATAACTCATGAACTTAATTTTTGTTACATTTATGAATATTTAATGTCAGTATCAAAACTTATTTTCAATTCTTGAAATCCAAGTTTGTTGGTGGATTAGATAAGAAATGTGTAATTCAAAATTCCAACAGTGTTTCCTAGTTTGGAAGTTTCTAAATCTGACAGAATGAATTTTCCATCAAACATCGTACGTACCAATCACACTACAAATTTAATATGTACCGATTATCAGATTCAAAGACATTACAAAATTTCAAATTTATAAACTTGACAATATTATATATATATTTTTTAATAAAAAGTATTCAAATGTCCAAATTATTTAGAGGACTCTTAACTCAGGTCACATTAAATATTTTTTTTTTTTTACAAATCAATTATACAATACACTCTAATAAAAAAATTTGTTGAACAATACCAACTTATGTAAGGGGACATATTACATATGTTCTAATATGTTAATTGTGTACTTGGTCAATCATTTGAGATATTGATTTTGAATAATGTTTTTTTTATGCATTAATTTGATTCAATGGAATTGTTAAGCAATAAATAATTATTTTATGATGTTTTTAATATTCTTACAAGATTCAAATTAGAAATGAATAGAAACTTTTATTTTTTGCAAGACCTGATTCACAATACTTTTTAGTTACTCTTTTTAGATTAAAACATTTTACATTAGTGAGAATTTATATTCAAGGAAATTTTAGAAAGAGAAAAGCATTAATTATAAAAAAAGTTTTAAGAGATAAATTCAAGAAAAAAATTATTATCAACTAATATAATTGCTTTTCTTAATATGATAAATTAAATAATTGTAGAAAGAGAAAAAATATAAATATACATTAAACATAAATTCTACCATGTTAGTATGTTACCTAACAACTATGAAATTCCTTAAAAAAAAGTCTGTTAAACTAATTTGGTAAAAAGTGATTTTTAAAATCTGAGTTTATTCATTTTAAACACAAGGCAACAAAAAATTTAGATATAAAAGTTTCTACTTGAAATAATGAAAAAGAAAAGGTAGATATAGAAAGGGAAAACCAGTGTGTGTGTGGTTTCTGGTATTCATTTGGTGGAAGAATAATACAAAGAAAAGAAACCCCACTTTGTATGTTCAGATACATTGCACTTAGGAACTTTGCATTCATTGCACCCGAATCTGTTTCTTTCCACTTTCAATAAAAGCCTCCCTTTGGCTAACCAAAGCCCTTCATTTCTCTTTCCCTCACTTTCTCTCTCTATTTTTTTGCCCTATCTCATAGGGTTTCCACCTTCTCCCTCCTCCTCCCTCATGCATTTTTGCTCTCACGAGTTCTTCTTCGTGCTCCTTCTCTTCTTCTACGCTATCCTTCAACTCTTCTTTTGCCTGGAAAACACCAGATTTCACCTACCGGGCTTTTCTCAACTGCGCCCATGTCTCAAGTCTTCAGCTTTTCAGGTACCTTTTTGTCTGATCGCATCTTTTACCCGATTCAATTCATGGGTCTGGTTGTTGTGTTTGTGGTTATTTTTGGAGGTTGCTTTAAATGTTTATTTCCTTGCTTGGTTGGTCAAAGATTATTATTTGGGTTTTAGCTGATGAATTTTTTTGAGTCGTTGTCTTCCTTGGTGGATCTGATGAGAGATGGAAAGAGTTTCAAAGGTTTTTTTAGATAGTGAGATAATTTAAGTTTGGATTGGCCTAATGGTATTTTTTTGTAGTAGTTTTCGGTCTTCCGTGAAAATTGGATCTTTTTTTTTTTTTTTTTTTATAGATTATATAGCAGAAGTTTCAACTTTTGAGTAGTTAATCTTGTGTACAAAAGTGAATTTTGTTGGTAAATAGTCTTTGGATCTTGTTTTTGAGATCACTTGGCAGAAGGTTCAACTGTTGAGTGGTTAATCTTTTAAGTCCTGCAAAATTTTCAGAGTTGACCTTTTGCAACTGCTGCCTTTAGATGTTCATGAATATATACGGTTTCTTTTGTATGTTCAAAACTATCGCTCATATGACAGAGTCTTTCTTTGTTTTAGTTGTGGAAATTTTACATTTCCTCGATGTGTTTTGTGCGTAATTTTGTAGTGGTCTTGACCTTGGATGCAATTGATTTTTTTTTTCTTTTCAGGAAATGATGATTTTTACCCTGGGGGTCGTATATATCCTAACCCCAAGGAACCATGTCTCTTCTTGTCTCTTGGCCGTTCTGTTGATTACTTTCCTCTTCAGAAGAGATCTCGCGTCAGTGTTCCGTTTGATATCAATCGAGAATGGTTTGATGAGCCGAAGCAGAAGACATCTATTGAATCTCTGCCAGATGAATGCCTCTTCGAGATCCTTAGAAGATTGCCTGTTGGCCAAGATAGGAGCGTCTGTGCTTCTGTATCCAAGCGCTGGCTTATGCTTCTAAGCAGTATTTGTGAGAATGAAATCTGCAGCAATGGAAGTACTCAAGATGATAATGTGGTTGTTGATGATGCTGAGGGACTTAGCAACGAAGGATATCTATCCCGAAGCTTGGAGGGAAAGAAGGCAACAGATGTAAGGCTTGCTGCCATTGCTGTTGGAACCGCCTCTCGAGGAGGACTGGGGAAGCTTACAATTCGCGGAAGCAATTCAGACCGTGGGGTGACTAATGTGGGTCTCAAGGCCATTGCTCATGGATGCCCTTCTCTGAAGGTTTTCTCTGTGTTTGATGTTGCTACTATTGATGATGAAGGCCTAATTGAGATTGCCAGCGGGTGTCATAAGTTGGAGAAACTCGACCTTTGCAAGTGTCCCAATATTTCTGACAAGACTTTGATCGCAATCTCAAAGAAGTGTCCAAATCTGGCTGAGTTATCAATTGAGTCATGTCCCAACATTGGCAACGAAGGTCTACAAGCTATTGGGAAGTTGTGTCCCAATCTAAGGTCTGTATCGATCAAGGGTTGCTCCGGAGTTGGCGATCAGGGGGTTTGTGGCCTCATGTCTTCGGCTTCTTATGTTCTATCAAAGGTGAAGCTTGAGTCGTTGATGGTGTCTGATCTCTCTCTAGCAACTATCGGGCATTATGGCTTTCAAGTTACTGATCTTGTCCTAAGTGGCCTTCCAAATGTCAGTGAGAAAGGGTTCTGGGTTATGGGTAATGGCCGTGGACTGCAGAAATTGAATTCAATCACAATTGAATGCTGCCAAGGATTGACAGACACAGCGATCGAAGCTGTTGGAAAGGGTTGTCCAAATGTGAAAAACTTCCAGCTTCGTAAATGTGCATATCTGTCGGACAAGGGGTTGGTTTCATTTACCAGGGCTGCTCTATCAATTGAGAGCCTAAAATTGCAGGAGTGCCACAGAATTACCCAAATTGGGCTTTTTGGTGTCTTTTTTCACTGTGCTGCCAAACTGAAGGTTCTCACTCTGATTAGCTGCTATGGAATCAAAGACCTGGACTTGGATTTGCCGGCAATCTCTCCTTCTGAATCATTTTGGTCCTTAACAATCCGTGACTGCCCTGGATTTGGCGACGCCAATCTTGCACTACTTGGAAAACTGTGCCCTCGGCTTAAGCATGTTGAATTGAGTGGACTTCAGAGAGTAACAGACGTAGGGTTTCTTCCACTGCTGGAGTGTTCTGAGACTGGTCTGACAACAGTTAATTTAAGTGGATGTCTAAATGTGACAGACAGAGTAGTTTTGTCTGTTGTGAACTCATATGGATGGACTCTTCAAGTGCTATGTCTTGATGGTTGTACAAGAGTCACCGATGCTAGCATGATGGCAATTGCAGGCAATTGCCCAATGCTCTCTGATCTTGATGTTTCCAAATCTGCAATCACTGATACCGGTATTGCAGCTCTTGCACGCGGAAATCAGATCAGCCTGGAGATACTTTCTTTTTCAGGTTGTGTATCGGTTTCAGACAAGAGCATTCCCGCATTTAAAAAATTGGGCCAATCCCTTGCAGGATTGAATATCAAGCGTTGCAGCGCAATCAGCAACCGGGGAGTCAGCAAGCTTCAGGAACATCTCTGGACGTGTGACATCCTCTACTGAACAGGAAAAGCCTCATCAGCTTTTATAGTTAGTGTTGCTCCTTAGTGTTTTTGGGTTCATTCGCGATGGATCTTTGTCATCCATTACTCGGTTCTCCTTTTCCAGAGGGTACAGTTATATTCAAACTCCATTTTTTTCCAGGTTTCCTTGAATTGGAAATCTGTTGAAAGCTTTTTGGCATTCATTCTATCGATGAGATGCCACTTTTATAATGACTGCATCTCTGTGAGCAATAGTTACCGGGTTCTGGAGTTTTAGGTATCCCTTTTCTAGTGTTGGCACCTGATGTTTTTAGCTATGCTTTGTATCGGTTTTGCCACCATGTGTGTCCTTTGTCTTTCTTTCTTTGCAGCCGTATGTAACGAGTGTGTCCAGTGGTGTTGACCCAGATTTTCACGTATATGAGCCATGTGGCGCGCGTGTTGTTTGGGTCTAAGTTTTATAGTCAAGGGGGCATCTTGAAGTTGCAGTTGTTACTTTGAGAGTTGAAGGTTTATGAAGCCTTTCACTTCAGTCAGGGCTTTGGCTATGGCAGCCCGATGTACAGGTCTGTCATCACAATCCGTTTCCCTTTTTGGGGATGGCTTGTTTTTTACCACCAAACCCTACTTTTTTAGGCTTCATTTTTTGGAACTCTTCATTGTAACTAACCTCTATATGCCCCTTGTACTCTCTATGTTAATTTTATGAAAATAATGAATAAAAATTTGGTTCCTTGGTCCTTCCACAATCATGTTTAAGTTATGTTTTGCTTAGAAGCGGAATCACTTTTGTGCTGTACATGACTGAGTCTGCGAACGCCGACGTTGGTACAATGCATACGCGTTTGACTTTTATTTTATATTCTAAATTTCATACGGTGATGATCTTTTTAATACTGTTAAAATCTAAGATAACATGAAAATGTTTAATATTTAATCTATGGAAAAGTAATATTTTTTTTTATTTGGTAATTAGAAGTGTGATTAAGAAAGATGGAATGTGAAGATTTAAAAGTGTTGAATTGAGGGTGTGGCGTGTTGCGATGAGGAAGATACCAAACACTTTGTAGAATGGCACGTGCAGTTCACATGCATTCTCATAAGGCAATTATTGAAAAAGGACATGTGGTACAGCAGTAGTGAGACATTGTCATGTGATTATCTATCAACCAAGGCTTCGTTAAGTCGCTTAGCATGGACGGTAGGTGCTCAGCCTCCCAGTACACTTCATCTTTTTTCACAAATTTTAAAATGTAAAAGACTATTTTCTTCTAATTAAAGCATAATATCTCAAGGACTTTGATTGATGTACTTATAATTTATTCAACACTTTAATTTATAAATCAGTGACAAATTTGTACTGGTTGTGAAGGAGGACAGTCAATCGCAAGCTTCATTTTTCATCAATCACTCTCTATCGTATACATTATAAGTATTTCAGAAGAAATATATGTAGCTAGAATTAGTCCTCACAAACCTCATATTTGATGTTAAAGAAAAAAAAATGATGGCATGATTATAAGAAAAAAAAGGAAAATGATAGCTATCCTATAATATGTTTATTTCGTTTTCTATTTTGTGGTTGAAAGTCGTTGAATGCATAATGAATATGATGTTAATAATAAAACAACCACATGATTGAAAAATCTACATACATGTATTGTGTTTATTTTTTATTAAATTTGCGTAGTCAATATTAGTTGAAAACAACAACCCACGAACGCTCTTGGAATCCGAATTAGTTCATCAATTAAAATTGTGTTCACACACACCACCGCTACTTTTCGTCACAAGTACATAACCCTGCCAAGAACAAAAAATACAGATATTGGTACAACCATTATATTATGCAGCTTCCAAACTTGACAATTAGAGTTAGTCCTACTCATATGCTTGTTTGATTTTTTTTATCTTAATATTTTTGTAAAGACCAACAATAATGATTCATTTTATACCTCAAATTTGATTGAAACGAGAACGATAACTTCCCTTTTATTTATTTATTTATGTATTTTGCTTCTGGTTTGTGACTAAGATATAAGATGAAAGATGATTGTGTTATGAATCTAGTATTAGTAATAATAAAACCAACTAACTATACTAAAACTACAATTTCGACAAAATATTCGTATTATGTACAAGTTCAACGGCTGAGAGAAAGTACCTAAAGGAAAAGGTCTGCATCCAGAACCAGAACTTTAGATAAGATGAAAAAAAAGTTATGACTAGTTTTAAAGATGAGGTTTTGATGAATAGATTCTAATGGTTGTTAGCTACATCAAGAAGGCTTGGTCTCTAATTAGTTCTTGAGAAAATGAACGTTTCAATAAAACAATTTTAGAGAATAGATTGAAAACTGATCAAAACAACAGAAAAAACAAGGGGGGAATCAGAATGTAACTAAGTAGAAGTATTTATTTGCTTGAGTTGCTTGAGCATAAGCGGTTACAAGGTAGAATCCAGAGGTGAAAGTCGATGCAGAACACAGAGCAAAGCTGTAGCACAATCATATGGCTCATGAAGCACGACACAGCTTGTTTCAAAATGTGACTGAGCCACCGATGATGGCAAACTATCTCAAAATTTTCGCCAACATATTAACTAAACAGACAAATGTTACATGTTGAAATAACATCAGCTAGAACAACAACCTGAGAAATGGTTACATACATTGCTGCAAGAGGAGGAGCAGAAAATCACAAGGACAAAACCAGCAAGCTTTAGGAGCAAACACAAGAAACAATGCTGCTTGGACAAAATGACATCAAAAACCACAACGGAATTCTGCAAGCCTTCACAATAATCTCAGTATTCGCGACTCGAATCAATTGATCTGATAGTTAATAATATTTGGTCCTGTTCCTTTTGTTTGCTCAGAGCTCTGCCACTATGGGTTCTTGTGACAAGGTGAGTTGTTGCGGTTTCTCTTCAATGGCTAAATCACCATTCTTAGCGGGTGAATTAGCTTCACTTGGCTCTACAATCAGAGGCAGAGTTTTATTTGTCTCATCCAATAAGACATTGCTGTCTTCAGTGGCTGCGACTACTTCAACTTTCTCTTCCCCAGTTGAAATGGATAAGATGGTAACTTCAGTTGTTACATTTGATAAGGAGGTTTTGTCATCATTCACTGCTTTAGATGGGGTCCGATTGGATGAACTGGTCTTTTCAGAAGTCAGCCTAGGAGGAAGAGACTTTCGTTGTGGCTTCTTTTGATGAACAAGAGTAACTCCTTTAGTGACGTTAGTCTGAGACACTTTCTCATCCAGACTTAATCGACTTTGTCGAACACTATTGCTAGTGTTTCCTTCTGTCTCAGAAACCGCTGAATTCTTCTTACGACCAAGTTTGGGAGATTTAGCTCTTGTAGTGGGCATCTATATTAGTAAGTCCAAAAGCTTATTAAATTTGCAAATGAGACAAGACCAAACTTGCAAACACAAAATAAGAATAAAATGACATCAACAATTACATGTCAGAGAGGAGGGCAGAAAAAAGTAAGATCAAAATAGTGTGCTCAAAGAAAGGGTCAAATAGAAAAGCAAACAAGACTTAGTTTCACCAGTGAAAGGATAGAAAACTGGGTTTTAGTGTCACTTTGGAGAGATTTAAAACCATCTGCTTATATAAGAAATAAGTTTCAATGATGTTTAAGTTTAAATAAAATTAGCACAGAAGCACCTGATCAAGCATACACATATTGATATAAGCAGATGGTTTATACAAATACAATTGAGTATCAGCTGGTGAACAAAAAACAGAAACAACGAAATTCAAGTAAAAATTGAGTCTCAGGAACACCGAAAAAGAATCTGATTGGACTTAACAATCTTGTTTTTTCGGGGGATTCAATTTTCATGCACTTTGTAACAGTTGTGTTCTATAACCAAATTGAATAAGTTTCACCTCCTGAATCAGTAAAAAAATAGTTTAAAATGTATCTTCAGAAAAAAGATAGTTATTTTAAAATGACCAAATTGACCCAAATTTAAAAGATCAAGAAATAAAGTAATCTTTTAAAAGAAAGGATCATACTGAAACTTATATATAAACTTAAGAAGCAAAAATATATTTTAGCTTAGATTTGATTAAAACCAATGTTATATTCGGTTTTCTTTTCTTTATTTAGAAATTGGTTTATTATCAACATAATAGTTACAATGAAGTTTTGAGATGAGAAGAAGAACAAGGTTCATTTGGCTCACTGAATATTAAATTTGACATTTAAGAAGCCACATGAGCAAAAGAGGAGAATTTTGATTCATATATTTTAGATCAAGAGATATTCCAAATTGTGTACACTATAGAGCAATAGAAGTTATGATTCACACTGAAACTAAGAAAAAGGGTGATGAAGCCATTGATTAAAACAGAAAAAAAAAGGATTGTAGAGAATCAATTTGGTTTCATATTAGGAAAGTCTATATAACAGAAGCCCTTTATCTTTAACTGGAATTGATGAAAAGGTATTGAAGCAAAGAAAAGACTTACATATGGCTTTTTCCGAATTAGAAAAAAATATGATAGAATGTCAAGTGTTGGAAGGCTTTAAAAAAGGAAAGTGTTCTTTTCTCGACTTAGATTTAGGCAATACAAGACATGTATGATGGATAACTACTAGTTTAAGAACTCCTAGCGATGAGATTATAGACTGTCCTATAAGCGCAAGTTTACATCAAAACTAAACCTTGAATCCTTGATTAACAAAGATTTGGATGTGCTTAATAAGCATTGATAATAAACAAGATGAAAATGGGAGAAGATACTATATCATATGTTTCTAAGTTATCTAGGATCAATTTTACAAATGATGATGAAATTAATCAAGATGGCAGTCACACAAGACATCAGTTGGGTGGTTGACACGAAGAAACAATATAATTGTCACAACACAAATTATAAAAAAAACTTTTCAGAACTACAATTATTTTACTCTTGTTTGAGATCATTTATCTATTAAGGTGCATTAAAAGAATTTGTCAAATTATCTATAGAAAACAAATATTGGAATTACTTAAATATAAACTTTGATAAATTATTTAACAATCAGAAGGATAGAAAATCGAAATTGATGGATGGATTATACTGGATTGGATCTCAGACATAAATTCATTCCAAGGCAGGAATGAGGATGGGCATTGCACCCCTCATTTTTCGAAAATTATAATAAAATACAATAAACTTTCATTTATGTACTCTCTAAATTTATATATCGACCCACCCTCAAAAGAGAGATTCATATGCTAATGTAAGTTTGTGTATAATCATTATTATACAGTAATATATACTATTTGTTTTTGAAATCAATTTCCGCCGTTCTTGGTCTTGAGTCCTCATGTCTGTCTAAATTGTTTGCAGATGCATGTATTATTTTGTTTATTTTGTCATCAAATTGTCTTTATTTTATATTACACTCTTGGTTTTCTTATATTTTTTTGTAAATAAATGTTTTAGGAGTAGACATTATGGTTTGGAAGGAATCTGCAGGGCAAACTTTAAACTTGGAATCAAATGGAATGAGAAAAGGCAGGTCAGAAGAATTTCACAGGCTGATTGTAGATAATTTCATGCTGGTGGAAAATTTTCCTGAGGGAGAGTTAAAGTAAAAAATTCACCACAACCATGAAGAACATTTTTTTTTGCATTTTGGTGTCAGTTTGGCCAAAATTGAGGGAGGATTTAAAAGGAAGAGAAATTAAGACTTTTGGTTGGGAACAATTAAAAGTCAGAGAAGGTCAATAGTGGGAAGTGGAGCTACTCTTATGCAACCAACTGTACCACCAATATTAGACTTTATCTTTTACATTATGCATGGCTAAATATACTCTAGTTAGAGAATTGATGTAGTATTCTGAAGTATATGTTTTTAATTTTTTTTTATGTTAAGTTATTCTGATTATCTTGGCATTTTATTTCCATTTCCGTTACATTTGTCTATTTATTTATGAAGAATTTAACACTTCCAAAATTGAATTATCAATTAGAGACCGAAAAAATTAAGTTTTGTAACGATTGAAAAATTGGACGTGCTTGATTAGATTATTATTACTTTTAACCGTTCTATTATATTTCTCAAATTACTTAAGGGATTGGAGATCTAGAATTCAATGAACAACTTCACATCTAATGCATCAGGAGTAAATAACTCTTAATTAACTCAGAATACTAAGAGTTCTTGCATCAGCTAAAAAGGATAGAAACATAAGAAAGAATACAAAATCAATTTTCTAATGTTTTTTATAGTAATAGTAATTGAATTTGTTCTTTATAATTGTAGTCATTTTTTCATTTTGTTAATTTTATAATTAATTGTTGTTATCCTTAATTTAAAATATCTCAAATGTGATGTTTATCAGCAGAGTGATTATTCAACAATTTCAATCTCTGTAAACTATATTTTTAGTACAACAAGCACCGATCGATACACTTGTCAAACCTACAACAGGTTTGCCACTGCATAAGCTATTGATGGAATGAAGTGAAAAAAAGTAACAAAAGGGCTTCAAGCTGCTGATATGGCTCTTTCGAAATTAATTCAGAAGAATAGAAGATTGCTGTACGCTCTAATTATTTGAGGGCACACTGGTGTATATAACAACAGAATATGCATTACATATGAATTAAAAACAAATCAGAAATTAATTACGCAGACAGCTTGCATGCAATCGACAAACAAACGGGTATGCATACACACACAAAGTAACTTACCTTTTTAAATTCCACCCTAGGAGGAGGAGGCTCCTGGTAGAAACTTGGCATTGGAGTTGCTTTAAATCCTAGACTTTTTCTAAGCATCTTAATCTCAGCTTCTTGGGTCTCCTACAAAAGAAGTTAAAGATTGGTATGATTAAAAGGCAACATCTGCATCTGCAAGTTACATTTCCACTAAGATATCAAATATTATCACCTTGGTTTTCGCTTGGAGGTTACTCTCCTCCACTTCCTTTGCATGAATCTTTTCCTCAAGCTTAGTGTAGAACTGGCCACCATGATAACATTTTTTTTTAAACTGAGATTATTCAAAGAATGGCAGAAGTAATAATTATATACCTCTCTTCTTCTCTCAGCTCGTTCATCACACTTGAAACTGAATCCATAATTTGGGAGCATCCCTACCCTGCGAAGTTTGCCATCTTCTGCAGTAGGACTTATATCGGGATCAAGGATAATGCATAATCATACATTTTGTCACTCTCATAAAAATTATAATATATATATAAAAAAAAAAAATCCACATCAGCTCTCCATTTGCAGTCGTAAAAAAAAAATGCTCAGGCACAAAATAAAAAAGGATACGAAGAAGATTCTGCTTCTCCTTGAAGATTAAGATTATCAGGGGCCCCTTTCTTTGATAATCGTGGTCTGTTCTTCTCCCTGTTTCAAAAGAAGTAAAGTAAAGTCCACTAGTCAACTAATGAAGATGGATTATTCATACTCAATCATTCTTCAACTAATATATGATGAAAAAACCAAACATAATTGAAAAGCAGTACATACATTGATGCCTCAGAAGGTGCCACGCTAGACTTTCCAGCATGCTGCAAGCATAAAATATAGAAACTATCAGATAGTGCCAAAACTGTAACTTCTATTAATCAAAATCAAAATGATAAAAGAAGAAACCAAGGGCACATAACCATTTGAATCCCTGACCATATACGAACATTTTCATAAACAAAGGTAACTACAAAGTTAGTTTACCTTCGACAGTCGAGCCTGCTTGTCAACCAATGATCTATTTTTAATATGCTGTCTTGGGATAGAGTCTGAAGAAAAAGTACCGTTGGAAACAGTAGATGCTACCTCTTCACCTTTTCCATCTTTGTTCTTTTTAATTGAACTTCCATGAACACCTCTGGGGCTTGGTGACTTTGCATTCTTATTCTTGACAGGACCTTTTCCTGCTTTTGATTGCTCTGTCTGTTCTACGATTTCTGCTTCTTCTTCCTAGCATTGAGAAAATAAATGAGATGAAATACTAAATTTGAATAGTATTAATGAGACCAATTCAAGGGAATAAAAATCCTCTCACCTTAGAAATGGTGACATTGTTCACACCTAAGTAGTCAATTGATCCTTCCTTGATTTCTTCCTTGGATGAGTAATCAGTTGCAATGCTATCATACTGGATGAAATTTTCAGAAATTCCATTTGAAGCTTCAGTTTGTGTAATTTTAGTGACAGCAGGGTCATTAGAGGCAATACCATCCATTCCAGAGTTAGATAATTTGCCATTTATACCATTTTGGTAGACCTCTTCAAGTCCATTGGCTGGTAAAAGGTTGCTTGGATCCATCATTCAAGCCAAGCTACAAGTTTCATAAAACCAATGACCAGCTACTTAGAGATAGTCTAACAAGAGTGAAAGGAAATAATTTTAACCATACAGAACAAGATTGTTCATATGAAAAGTTCATCATTTGTCCTTTAAGCCAGAATGGTTTCCCAAAAGTATCTAGAAAATCCTCATAGGCTTTTTTTTACTATCAAAAGAGATTGACTTCCATTTTCTAAAGACAAATTCACCAGCCTACGTATCCTAACGGAATGCAAGTTACCCACTTGAAGAAAGAAAGACGAGAGTGACATGTTAAAACAGCATGCCTGTCAGGTGGTGCCATGAGTCACTTACTAGTCAAAAGGGTGAAAGCAACATAACATATAAAATACAGTAATAAAGAATATAAACAAGACATTTCAAAAGCATAGACATTAATGAATAATGTGGAACACACTAGTACTAGGTCTAGGTAGATAATAGAATGCATCTAATCTCCACTTGGTGGCCAAGCGCATTAAGACAAACTATGAAAAAGGAGCTAAATTGACTTGCTTCCAAAGCACTCTCTTAGGTCTTAGAAACCAAATGAAAAAAAAAAAAAAAAAAAAAAAAAAACAAAAAAAAAAAAAAAAAAAAAAAAAAAAAAAAGAGTACTTAGCAATGAACTAGCATCAACAAAATAAGAACAGTTAACAGAGAAAATCAAATCAGGGGATACTAAAACAAGCCAGATTAGCATTCTCCACAGCACCCCCATGCGCAAAAACAAAACCTTGATCCCAAAAAAGTGCCCCCCAAAGAGAAACAATTAACAAAGCTCCATTTAGGCGCAGAATATAAATCAAGAAGTACACTACCATCTTAACTAAAGCACAGGACTTGACATAAACAGAGAAATAAAAATGAGATTTTGATGTTTTCCCAGAAATTATTACCTGAGGGGTCAGCTTCAAGAGCCGAATGGCATCGTGGGTTCAGAGATCTGGGGAACGGGGGATCCGAGTCCGACCAACAAGATCCGAAAGATTCAAACTGTGGTAGAAGATGTTGGTGATGCTGATGCTTTATCTATTATTGTTTTTTATTCTTAAAAATAAAATAAAATGAAAATAGGGAAAAAGAGAGAAGGAAGAGAGTGTAAGGTTGAGAGTGAGAAGAGAAGTGTGGTGTAGGAGACAACGGTTTCATTTCAAATCCAAATGCTGAATTTCAATTTCCGGGTCAGGTCAAGTCGCTTTCTCTGCGGTACTCAAATTTTACGGTTACATCAAGTTATTTGGTTACTGCTTACAGCATTTAATCTTCTTGTAATAATGGAGTTTTATTGTACAGTATTTGAGTTCCTATATATTTTTGCAGGATGAAATTTGTTAATAGGAACCTGAAAACGGTATCAAATTGAATCGATCACTTTAATTTCAAGGCATGTAATAAAATTAAATTATATTTTGTAATATGTATTTTATGATAAATGATATCATTATATAAATGTTATTATTATTTTATAATTATCTTGAAAAAATTAAGAGAATAATATAATATTGAATTGAATTGAGACATTGAGTTTGTCCTTAAAATACATTATATTTTATTTCTTAAATTAAAGCTTATCAAGTCTTTTTGGATGGTATGAATAAAATAAATTGGTTATGAACACTTGTTTGTAGTTGTAATAAACGAGATAGTTATAATGTTTAAAATGCCACTCAAAACTATTAGAGTTGCTTGCTTTATTTTGATCATCATTTTCAAAGTTTAAGTATTACATGTGAAAAAAATATTTTGATAGCACGAAAATAGAAGGAAGAAAATTTGTAAGGAGAGTGAAAATAATGTTGGCTTTAATTAAATAAAAATAAGGATAAAATTTTTAGTATCTTTTATTTTATTTCTCATGGTTTTTTATTTATTTATATATAAAGGAAAAAGGACTATTTAAAATGTTTGTGTTGACATCAGATAAAAAAAACAAGACTGGTTGAAATAAATAATAGATAATGTGGGATAAATCAACAAGTGCCGTTTAATTATAGATCGCAGCAAATTAGACTAATATTTTTTTCATTTTTATATTTAACATTTAATCAACTTAATTTATTAATAAAATTAATGATCTATTTTGTGACTTACTATAAGTTATGTTTAGCCTGCCATGAGTGGAGTATTCGTTCTTTTGTTGATGGGCGAGGATTTTCAACTAGGGTCTTTGAGAATATTTGTTTTCTGGTTTATGTTTCGAGAAATAATACTTTTCACCTAAAAATGTTTTATGTTACAATAAAATTGTTTTAATACGATAAAAATATCATGTTAACTCTGAACACAAAAATAACATGTTACTTTTATAAAATAAATGAAATATAATAAATAATTGAATTCTTTAAATTTCCTCAGGAATTATTCTCTCTTAAATTATCCATAAAATAAGAAAATATATAATTTATCCAAGTATTCAAAGTTATAATAAATTACATTAAAATATAAAATTATCCATGTTACGTAAATGTTAAAGCTTCCAACTCTTTGCGAAGAATTTAACCCATAATCTCTCACCTTTTTTTTCAACTTTTATCATTAATATATATATATATATATATATATATATATATATATATATATTAATTATATTTAAGTTCTGATTGTGTTAAAGGAGGAAATGTGGTCATAAAAAACTGTTCCATATGCCATGCCTTCACACTTTAAATTTAAAGAACTTTTGCATGAAATTTATTGGCCCTGCTTGCTGATGCTTCATAGCAACTCTGAATAAACACCACCATTAGCAGGTCAATAAAAATGCACGTTGCCCCTTCAGTGCAAGTTAGACCATTCAACTCCTGAATTACATGTTTTTCCACCTCACACCAGAATTCACCAGCTTGACATACGCATTTTTGAAATCTTCAAAGAACAGATTCTCACTGTCGGCGTATTTTTTAATCCATCTGTTCAATCAATGGAGTTGTCTTAGCTTATGCACACAATAAGAAACATATAATTAGCATAAATATAGACATGCAGTGCACCAGGATATGTAACGTGTAAGTGAATTTTTAGTCATCAATAATAAGATATAATAAAATGGTCCAGCAAAAAAGTTTTGTTAAAATCTTTCCCTCCAAAACACTTGATTGACAAACAGACAATTTTATGGACAATACTGACTCTAGTTTACTTATATGACAACATTGTTTTTAGTACGTCGTTGTTTGCTCACATGGACAAAAAGGAATCAGAAATGAAATGAGTCCCTAGGCCAACAAACAACTATAATATTAGCATTTGAACAGGAACATGTAGGCACGGGAAAATGACCTAGGTGTTAGAAAATTCACATTTCAGATTTCAATTTTAGTATTGTGTGTAAACTCGTTATCCAGGGGCAAGGACCAGGTTTAAAAGGGCATGAAAATATACGAATTATAGTATCAGAAATCAAACTGTCATAACTTATCCATTAACAATTGATATGCAGTTGTTACTTGTTTTCAATTGTTTGTTTTCAATTGGTGAATTGTTTGCCTTACCTGTTATTTTCTTGAATTCTGGAAAATAAGTAAAAGAAAAGCTTCTCGTTTTAATTGTTTTATCTTTTCAGATAACTTACTTGAAGTATTTAACACTTTTGAACTGATATTTTAGTGCTTAGCCAGAAAAGGAAAAAAACTGGTTGCCAATTTCATACAAGTGTAGCATAGGTTGTCAAGAGATACGGAACCTTAGGCATTCATCATCCTCAACAAGGGCATGATCTGAAGGAAGGCCAATCATACTCGACATACCACCTGCATAAAAGAGAACAGGCGGACAACTATAATAATTAAAAAAAACGATGAAAACAAACCAACAGACATGTTAGGTCTTTCCAGAAATATGAGTGCAGAGCTGCCAATTTGGCCTGACCCCAGTTTACTCACAATACCAGATATTAATGTTATTTGTAGTAGTTTATGGAAAGACAAACTTGATGCCATGAAACTGAAAAACTTGATGCCATGAAACTGAAAAACTTGATTGGAACATTAACATCCAGAGCAGACTAGACAGAAATTATGTCTTAATCCAGTGGCTAAGCCTAACAAAGTAACATGCATTCAACTCCTGCATTTCTTTATTGTTTGCTTCACAAAACAATGATTGGTTGTTAGAGAAGATAAGCTTTTAAATTACCTGAAGACGTCCATGGCTTTTCCAAAAGGACCTTATAATATGAATTATCAAAAGAATTTGGGCTTCCAAAACCTTTGCTTCCAATAGTATGGGCTCCGGACAATGCCACGAGTTCTTGTGTTCTATGGAAGAAAAGCTCCAAGAGGATAAGGATGCTTAAACAAATTAATTTAGGTAAAATATATTGAAAAGTTTATACAATAACTGATAAACACACGATCAACGTTTAGTAAATAAAAAATCACTATATTTATGCCTTATTAATCTGGTCTAGAGATAAGACTTTATAAGATACAATAATCAGTTTGCCTCTGTAGTGTTAAGATTCTCATGTAATGAGCAATCAGACAGCTTTTAAATGATGTATAGTTGCAAATAGGTACAAATAAACAACACTTTATAGCATAAAAATACAAAGTAAATTAGGAGTTTTCCTTATACTCACGATAAGCCTTTGCTCTGGAAACATTTCTTCAAACCAGAAGCATTAAGAGATTCCTCGGGGAGTCTCCCTTCTGGATCAGGCACCCTATCATTAAAATGAATACAAATATTATTTGATAGAAGACAAAAACAGGTTTCGTTATGTGAAAACCAATGAGTTAAATTCCCTTTGAGGATTTTTGTTTTCCTTCCTGCAAAACGGTTGATTATTCATTAAACAACTGATTGAACATTATTCAATAATTGCATAAAAATTATTTTCAGAGAACCTAATCTAACAAAACTAACATTTAACTGCTTGTTTTCATCCTATTGATAAAAACCAGTTGCTTGTCACGCAGTTCAAACTAACTAGAGTACAAGATACTAGAAACCTGGCCTCTTACAGTGCATCTAGTCTGCCCAGTGAAACTTGGATAGGTGGGCCTCCACATACTTCAACTGCTTCAGCTCCAGCCACAGCAATCATGTCCGCCCAAGATACTAAGAAAGGTAAATGAAAACGTGTTGGTCTACACCAAATTATCACTTACTATTAGCAGCAGTTATCAGATAGAAGAAGGACCTGGTTGGATGGCATCTATCTGAGTCTTTGCCTTTTGCAGAACCTAAAAAATATACATCCACTAAGATATTAGCTGGCAGTTAAATGTAAGATAAGATATTCATCTTAATGATAAAGTAATTCAAACTATAGAACATACTATCATGTGGAATTCTTCAAATAGTAATAGAAAGAGCGGTGACAGAAGGGAACAAAAAAATAGTGAAACAGAGCATGCCTTTACTGATTTTTTCAGGCCGGCATTTTCGGGTCTTTCAAGTTCATAGACTATAGAACCATTCATACCACCTGCAACAGAATGGAAAGAGCATAAATATACACACACACATTTTGAAATTGATAAGAATAAGGAAATTGACGTTACTGTTGATGATGACACCATTACCAAGAAAACATAATAAGAGACCGCGTAGTTTCCTTTTTAATTTCTTAGCTCATGCCTTGTGAACACTTACCTAAACAAATTCAATCGATGAGCAAAGGCAAGAACTACTATTGAAACGGAGTTACAGAAAAGGTAACGCAGAGATATAGCATGGAAACTTAAATCTTCCATATTGATAACTCATTACATGAGGAGAAGCCACATAATAATTTTGTTTCAAAAGAATTTGCCATGACTCATCCGAAAAAGTCATCACTGCCTCACTATCCTTGTTTCGTTACCATTCTAGCGTGGATTGGTGTTTTTGCTGGAAAGCTCAAAACCCTCATCAAAATAAGCTTGGAATTGTGCATAGCTTTAGTGTTATGCTCCTGATGCCAAATTGGATGATCGAGAGAGCATGTGTAGTAGTGGATGCAAGCTTATTTATACTATCATCCAAAAGTTGGACTAGCTACATTTTTAACCGGAAACAAATAATATATGCATAGACATTGTAAAGGTTATTTATACCATCATCCAATCCATTCCAATTACAAACCATTATAATAACTACTTTTAAACTCATACTAATGATAATTTTCAACTGTTTCAGACAAATATCTCACTTTATTGCACAAGAGAGTAAAATTTCATTGGGTATTGCTAGAAAACTGGAAGGACCGACAAAATTAACAGCAACTTTGAGTCACAGGACAACATAAGTAACAAACCTGAATTGTCATTGACGTCAAAGGTTCCAGCATCGTGGAAAACCAATCGAAGCACCCCAGCTGCCTTTCCCTTAGACAACACCTTTCTCACCTCTTCTTTAATGAGAAGATATTCCTTTGCACCTGCTCTTCAATGACCACAACGCATTCAAGACATGAGTGTAATATTGTGATTGCGAATAATTTCGTGCGCACCAACCAAAGTTAATTATATACATACTTACTGCAAGGCGTTGGCTGGGAGACAACCTATGAGAGGAAGAAGACATGGCCACGTCACTATGCATATCACCTCTCTCCTGCTGCTACTAGAAACCGCTGAATCTATAATATACAGTTACCGTGTTGAGAAATTGTGAAGTATAAACGCAATAACAACCTTGTCCGAGATAGGTTTTTGGTTCAAGGTTGTGGTCTCACTCACCTGAAGAAACATCGTCGGGGCGGAACTTGACAGCTGAGAAAGATGAACGTTGGGATTTGGCGGGAAAATGAGTTTTGGATTCGCCTGAAACGGTGCCGATTGAGCACCGCACAACGTGCTTATTCACACCTAATCTCATTATCTCTGCCCAACGCCACACACTCAAACGCGCGTCTTTCTTTCACTCCCTCCTCACTTATTTCTTTTACACTTTCATAGTTTTGATATCAAAATTAACATTATACTAATTTGTACTACATACTTTTTTCTTAGCTTTTTATAAAAATAAATCTCAACAATACGTTTTAAAATTAATAAGTAATTAATTAATATTATCGTATCTAATTTACTTCTATCCATGCTATTGTCCTCATTTATATTTATGTTTTTTATTTATATAGATAGATACAGAGAGGGACGACGAATTTGCATAAAACTTTAAATACTTAAATTATAATTTGTTTTCTAAATTATAAAAGTTTCCCCATATTACAATAACAGAATATTTTTAAAATAAACCGTAATAAAAAAAAAGAAGAAGAAGAAATTTTCTAAATAGGAAATAAAAATATTTACCTTTTTTGAATTGTGGCGGAAAAGGAACAATTATTTTTTATTGTGAAAACAATTCGATGACCGGATACAGGATGAAGTTTAGTTTAGTACTTGGATTGTCTTCTTTTTAAGTGTTGTTTTACTGTTTCGGATTAAAACTTAAATGAATATTGAAAACTACGATTATAGGTTGTGATGATCGAAAAGGAAATCTGTTCTGAAAAAAAAAGAAAAGAAAAGAAATGCAGGGTGATTGTATGAGTAACTATTCATATTACAAAATTTGAGGAAGTTGAAGAAAATGTACAAGAGGTGAATGGCTCTGCTGCATTAGATACTAATTTACTGAAGAACACAAGAGAGAGAAAAGAAGGAGGAAGTAAGTGTTATCTAGGCCCTGAAAGACGAACTGCAGAGAGGTAAGCATCACTGTTACAGTCTGAGGGAGCAGAAGAGGTGGCCCCTTCACTGGAGGATTTGAAGACAGTGGCATAAAGGCGAGAACCCAAGAAAGAAGTGGTTGGAGGGTTAGGAACAGGGCAAAGACCCTCCAACATTTGGACAACTCTACTCATTGATGGCCTCATTGACATGTCTTCCTGTATGCACCACAATGCAACTTTTATAGCACATTGAAACCTCTCATCATTCTCGTCAATTCTCAACTCCGAGTCAAATATATCCCTCACCTTCCCTTCTTCCATCATTTTGAACGCAAAAGTTGGGAAATGGGATTTCTCTGAAGACTCACCAGGATCATAGTTTTTCCTTCCCCCGATGATCTCCAACAGCACCATCCCGTAGCTGTAAACATCACTTTTCTCTGATATAGCGTAGTTTGTTATCCACTCCGGCGCAAGATAGCCCCTCGTGCCCCTCAGTGTTGTGAAAACATGGCTTTGTTCTCGATTCATGAGCTTCGCCAGCCCAAAATCAGAAACCTTCGCCATGAAGTGTTCATCCAGAAGAACGTTTTCTGGTTTTATGTCACAATGAACAATCTTCGAGTCACAATCTTCGTGCAGATAAGCAAGCCCTTTTGCCGTTCCCAGAGCTATGTTGAACCTAGTATCCCAATCCAACAGAAACTCACCTTTGTTTTTCTTGAATATCCATTTATCCAAGGAGCCATTAGGCATGTACTCGTATGCAAGAAGCCTGTGAGTTCCATCAGCACAGAATCCCTTAAGCCTCACCAAATGGAGGTGATGAATGCTGCCAATGATGCTAACTTCAGCCCTGAACTCTTTCTTTCCTTGTCCAATACTTTCCAATTTCTTCACTGCTATTTGAGTTCCATCTGCTACAACTCCCTTATACACTGACCCGAAACCCCCTTGCCCAAGCTTCACAGAAAAGTTATTGGTGGCAGTTTCAAGGTCCTTGTAGCTGTAACGGATTGGCATACCGGTTAAATTCTCCAAGAAATTGGCCTCTTCTGAGCCATCTGAAGGAGACTCAGGCACCCTTTGCTTTCTTCTTTGGTATCTAACTCCCCAAAAGACCAGACCACAAATGACAAAAAAGGTTACTAAGACAATGATCACAACAACTATGGTGTGCTTATTGCCACTTCCACCGCCCCCAGAACCCGACCCAGAACCTCCTTCACTCGACACCTTGATATAAGAAACATAACCAGGATCAGAAGCAGGTTTCTCAAAGCTTCCTACACTGTCCAACAAGAAGCAATTCCCCGAACTTCTCTGGAAGAACATGGCAAGGCAAGAACAGTTTCCACGGCAAGATGTTTGGCAACCGGCCAAATCGGTTTTGGAAAACGGTTGAAGAAATTGAAGCGCAAAGTAATCGAGTCCATCATCAGCTTTAACCAACTGAATGGATTTTCCTGAGTCACCACCACAAGGAGAGTCAAAACCAGGTTTGCAACTAGGAATAACAGAAGGGCAGCTACACCTCTTGTTACCCGTGCATATGGAATACGCATCACAAGGTTCTGGAGTACTGCAAGAATCTTCCGGAATTGTTTCAGAAGCAGCATTTGACCCTCCATTGCTGAGGGTGTAGAAGGTGATGAAGCCATCACTCCCCAAAACAGCAATCCAAGTCGAATTTGAGTCTTGACCTGAAGAGAAAATGAACTGCGACAGCAGCGATTTGCTCTTGTCATAGAACCTCCATGAGTTTCCACTAATGCTTGCTGAAGCCACTTCATCGCCGCCCTGGTTGATGATTCTGCGGCTGTCCGTCTGCATAGTCCAATAAGGCTGCGGAGTTTGAAAACTTGCGGAGAGAACAACGATGCCAGACTTGATCTCAAGAACATGGGTCAAGTGGTTGGTGCTAGGATCACTGACGAGTTTCATTCCCTCTGTGAATTCCTGAGTTGGCAGCAAAGTATCTGTTGGATGGCCGAAACTCTGCCAAATCACTGTACTATTATCACTCCCAAGCAAAACCAAATTCCCAGTGTCACGCAATTCCATTGAAGAAACCCCTCTGCCGCTCGTGTTCGTGGACCAGACCACGGTTCCATCTTTCTGCAACAAGGCGTTGCCCTTGTCATCAAACACAAAGTTGTCGGAATTAGCAACAGGAACTGCTCTATTAGCAGTCCAAACGACCCTGGAAGTGTCCACGTGGATGATTGAGAGTAGAAACAAGGTGGTGTCATTCGCTGTGGTCACAAAGCCAAACGAAAATTGTCCCTCGTTTGATACGAGGAATTGGCCATTTCTGTCAATCCAATTCATTTGAGAACCCTTTATCCCCCCGGCGGAGATCCTTCCGGTATATTGATTCGCAGCCAAACAAACATTGCACAAAAGGAAAAGGGTGCCCACAATATGCAAGAAAAACCAATGTTTTCCCATGTTCACCCAACAGCGAATATGGAAATCAAACGAACAGGTAAGAAATAAAATTCATCTGAAAGAAAGAAAAAAAATCTAACCGCTAGCAGTACGAGCGCAACCACCCAAAATAGAATAAGAAGTAAAGAGAAGATCTTTCTGGCGGTGTTATCTTTAATTCAATGCTTTATCAAGGCCATGCAACATAAGGAGAAAGAAGAGAAGAGAAAGATGAACACAGCAAAAGGGGTAAGAAGAAAACAGGATTGACCAAACAATAAGAATAAAAGATGAATTTTAATACAATGAATAGTGATTTAACACGTGAGAAAACGGAGTGTGAGCATTGGGCAAGAGGGTGATTGAAAAGGAAGTGTGGAACGGAAGGGTGGATACGGCACGGCGGGTTTGTGGTTATGGAGGAGCAGAGAAAGAAGGGAAGAGAGGGGAAGAAAAAGTCAACAATGACAACTGGAGAAAGTACTCATGGTTTGACCATGAGTCTATCTGTCTCAGTGTCTGTGGCACGTGAAAAGAGAGAGAGATAAATAGATAGAAAGATGAAGTTGGAAACAGAAGAACAATGAATGAATGAATGAAGGTGTTTGTATTTGTATATAGCAGCTTGGTGGATGAAATGGTTTCAGACTTTGGATCTGACTTTGGTTGTCTCTGTACTTTACAGCTAATTCTGGTTTAGGAACCGTGAAAAGCATTTAAGGAAGGTGTCTTCTTCCATTTTAAATTCATTTTTCTTGGATTCATGGATTCACCCATGATTCGATAACAATCACTCATAACCAAATAAATATAAGAAACTTTTTAGCCTATTTCCAACTCTGAATATTAAGATAATAACTTTTAACCTATTTCTAACTTTTTATTAACAGTTTTTCTTTTCTATTCCTAATGACTCTGTAATCTTTTTTTTCTTTGGTCAAGATAACTCTGTTCCGCTTTGACAAAATTCTTCTTTTTTTTTATATAATTTCAATGCAAATGGTGACATGGTTAAATTAAACAACTCTGCAATCGGTTCATCCCTTGGTGGTTGTGTTATCATTCTTTTTGTACACGGAAAACAACTTAAAAGAATATTTTTTTCATAGTCGAGAGGACAATGATTAATAGTTTCATTATTTATTTACTTAGGTCTGTAATTAATAAAAAATTAATTAAATCTTTGATTTCTAATAAAGTAACAATATAATGTTATGTATCCAATTGATAGCAAATAAATAGTAAGGATTTTGATTTTGCTATAATATAATTTATGTCAAATTTGTAGTGATGATTTATTTAACTGTCAACTTCAGTTCCAACCGAAAAAATAATTACATTATCGTATTTAAATATGATTAAATATTTATTAACCTTAAAATGTTTGCATCAATGTTTATTACAAATGGCTCTTTAGTTAAAGTAGAAAAAAAAAATAACCTCCATTATTTTTCTTCCTCTAATTATACTCTTATGAAATCAGCATTGAAAAAAGGCACCAGGCCTTTGAAAAAATGCAGGAAGCCTGATGTTTGTAATAAATATTCCAATAATTATCAAAATGAAAGGAAAGAGATAAGGATAGCATGTACCAGTATCAAAAATAGATCATTAAAATCCTCATTATATTAAAGGTGTTATTAAAAACTTTAATTACGTGTTATATATCATTTGATATACACACGTCTTCAAATCTCAAGATTTAAGAGTATTATTGATTATAGTTTATGCACTTACACTAACACGTGTTAGTGACTAATATGTGATACATCATTCATACGTATGCATTAGCCAATAAAAACGTTGGAATAATCAGTTCTTGTATTTTATTATTAAATGCAAATGAATCCACAAAACATGCACTGTTTGGACACAGAGTATTATAATGCAACCTGCTTTCTAACTTTTTTTATTTATTTATTTTATCTCTTCTTCCGTTTACTTTAATTGCAATTTATTGCTCCCGTTTGGTTGGTGTGAAAGACTGCGGGACCCAAAAGATTATGTTAAAATTAAGTAATGAGTCATTTAAGATGATTGTTTTAATTGTACTATAGTTTAAAAACTCAATATTTCTGATAATAAAATGTTTTTTTTTTATCAATTTGAACAAGCAAAATAGTATTGCATTAATTTTATATTAGGTTTTATCTATTTTAAAAGGAAGCATTGTGACTGCACTGGTACAAAACTTAACGAGTTTGGTTTATATTAATGAAAAGTTGGACGAACGTGAGGAAAGCGTCAAAGTTCGTGCAAGAGAAGAAAGCGGAAAATGCTGAGTAGATCCATTTTTCTATTGGAATTTATCTTCCCATAGATCATTTCTTGTTTCCAATAAATAAATCTTTTTTTTAATGAATATAAAATTAGTAGGTGGTCCGTGTTTGAAGTGAATTTTAAACTTAACTCAATCCTACAAAATTGATTTGTAAGATAAGATCTACATCTCATTTATATATTATAAAATTATTTTATTTTTAATTGACGTTAATTTGTATTTTTGAAGGGAATAAAAACATACATATAAAGTCAATTATTGTAAATACACATGAATCTAAGATATGTCAATTCTGTTAACCTTTTAAAGACAACATCAAATATATTTGGTGCTTAATAACTTGAACTCCATTCACGATAATTTGGTCTAGAATTAGCTTCTAGAATATGGGGTTCAAATCCTTGTTTTGGGTTACGTCGTAGGTTAAAAAGATCCTTTGACTCTATCGAAAACTTGTACCGAAAACAGTTAATTAATTAATTGATTAGGTGCTAAGCACGCCAAAAAAAGGTACCAAGTAACCCACCATGAGAGCGAGTGGTTAAATCCATCGACTATTAGCTCTGTGATTAATTCCACCATCACTATTATTATTAGTGTGAAAAAAAAGGAGAACACAAGAGATACGAGCAATTTTTAAATAATTTTTTCTACACCATCGTTCAAACACTTTTCTAAAGTCGTAATATTAATTCATTAATATAGCAGTAAAATTCAGACCTTTTCTTCGGCGTTCGGTAGAATTATAGAACAAATTTCTACCACAATGCTACTAAATAAGTATTGTTGTTGCATTGACTAACGTTGTATCACTGGTTAGGCATATCTAATTGTCGAGAATTGTGGCTATAATAATACCTTTAAAAATTAGACAAGTTGTTATGATGTAGCACTATTGCTCAGTATTTATATATTGATGATAATAATGAGGGTGTATCGATTTAAGCAAAGTAGTAAACGACAATAACACCCACGCAAAGTTTTTCAAATTTAAAAAGTGATGACGTTTTATAAAACTATGAGTATGTTTGAAATATTGTTCGGTTACACTCTGCTAAAATATTCTAAGAGGTGAATAGGTATTGAATATGCATTAGACTTACAAAGTGAGATCAACCTAAAACCAAACCCGCATTAAGAAAATTTAATGCACTAAATTAAATATTTAGTAGGTATTTCAAGTCGATATAAATTTAAGGGTTAAATATGTCATGTTCTCTTAATCTGTAAAAATTATAATTAATCATTTTTAAAAATTTTGACTCAATTTAGTCTCTCAACTTTAGTCATGCGTAAATTTAATTTTTTTAACAAAATTCTGTAAATTTGTTTAACGTTTTAAACGTGTTTTATGATCACACATATAAGTTGTTTATACTGGTTTACATATGTCTTCTTCAATTGTGACTTAAAAATATGTTTATAACCTTAAATAAATTTAATATATTTTAATTAAAATAATTCAGCTTACACATTTTAAAAAATAAATAATTAAATTGATCTAATTTTTAAAAAATAATTAATTTTAATTTTAACCGAAAAAAATAATATATTTAACTTTTAGGACGTTACTTTTACTTGCACCGTCAAAATTGAAAAAAAAAATACTGCAAGCACTGGTACCTGAATAATTGAATATTTTTATATGGATCGGACCCTTTCACGAGGATCCACATTAAATACGGTGCACATTAATCTCAATGCACATTTTCTTAAAGAATCGATGATCTAAATTTTCTTAACCGAAGAATGTGCTTTGATTTATGTGAATAAATTTTTATTAATCTCAATATTTTGTGAATGTTGCTAGTCTCAAGAACCTTCTAGATCTTGTTATGCGTGATTAAAATTAAAATAGGTAATGCGAGATATTTCGAAAACAGTGTAACTTTTGTAAGTGATTATATAAATTTATTGATTTTAACTCCTATCAAGCGTGTTATTAAAATTGGTCCAGCGTATATTATTAAATACGAGTCTTTTTGTTTTTCAGCATAACATTCACCAGAAAAGATATCCAAAGTTACCCACGACTAACATTTACAAATGACCTCATCATTAGATAGGATAAGCGGACAACATTAAATCACCAAACACGTCACACACCGTCTTTTTACTGTTAACCCGTTTTATCATCTCGAAAGTTTTTCTTTAAGTAACATTTTAATAAGATAATTTGATTTATATAAATTAACTTATAAGAATATTTTTTGAAAATTTATATAAGAAAATCTTCCGAACATACCATTAAAGAAATAAGAATTAAATATGTTTTCGTCCCTTGACTTTCAGTAAAAATTGAAATTAGTTTCTCATTGAAACTTTGACACAATTTAGTTCTCGATCTCATAACTACATGAATTTAGTCATTTCAAACAAATTTTTTTAAGTTAAGTTGATTTAACGTTTTAAACGTACTTTATGACAACATTTGATATGTTTATATCGTTTGACACATATTTGTTTTAATATTAGTTAAGAAATCATTATGAAATGTATTTAAAATGTCAAATAAACACTTAAAAAAATGATTAAAATGATTAAATTTAAATAATTTTAAAATTGAGAAACTAAATTATATAAAAATTTTAAAGAAAAATTAATTACAGTTTTCATGAAAATAAAAATATTAAAACATCAGTATTGTCACAGAAAACCACGTTGATGATGAGCCGTAGTATACTCTACACACATTTCTATATTCGTATAGTCAGTGTTGTATCAACAATTATAACAATATCATAATACATGAAAGTCATCACTTGAAAAATAAGTGCTTTAATTAACAATTAAATTAGGCGGAATGATACACTTCAAGTCAGTTCGATTATTTAAATAATGGAGCATGACATGAGTCATGTGTATAAAGATTATGATGTTTTGATAATTAAATTTCGATAATTTTTTTATAATGATATGTCCTTTTTTAAATAATTTAATTTTGAAATATAAAAAATATAAAAAATAACTTAAAAGATAAATTATAAGATAAAGTTATTATTAAAAAATCATTGTTCTTGTATACGATGTATGTGAGTTCGGTTTGAGCTTAGCAAGCAAAAGGGGTGTTTTTAGCGATTAAGGAGAGGAACTCTTCTTCCACCACACACTTCTACCATTTGTACTGATTTTTTGGTATTGTACTGTGTTGTACCTTAAAAATATATTAATATGGATATTTTATAATTTTTTTAATATATTTTATCGATGTATTTTGAAAAATACAGTAAATATCAGAAGAAAAAAAACACAACAAAAAATTGAAATTCCACTACTACCTTTTGTGCCATTGATAGTTGTTTGTGAAATAATGTAAATTTATTAGTTGTGCTGTTAGGTGTTGAAAACGGACATGGTGGTTCTTTCGTGGTACAGTGGTAATGTTTCAGTTTCAAACAGCAGTTGTTATGATTTTCAAAAGCCATTAATAACCCTTTTAATTAATTTAAAAAATGCGTTTGGTATTGGTATGACATGGCGGCCATTTCAGATCCAACAATATCCCGTTAAACGCGAATTCATCTCACAGTTACCTCTCATGTTATCAAGGGAAATAATTATTAAAGAATATATAATTGTTATTTATCTGTTTTTATTATTTTATCTAATTTTTCCTCTTGTCCGTAATGTGATATGTTTTATTATTTATGAAAAAAAATCACATGCATAATCGGGCTTTTCAAATTGTAATTAATCAGGTAATTAATAGTTAGATTTTGATTTAATTTTGACGGATGCCAAGTTGAGGAATTGTAACGTCATGCCAAAGTTAACTAAAAACAGCCGAAAATATTCATTTAATGAGAAAGTTGTGAGTAAAATAATACATTATATTAACTAGACTTTATGAAGATTTTTAAACAAGAACCGATGAAGCATATAACATTAATTATACAAAGTAACCCAATGTACCATTAGTAGGCTTCATGGTCATGGAAGAGTAAGTCACATGTGAATGATATTAATTGAGGATTTGCAACGATTTTAAGGCTCTTGCAAAATCAAATTTTTAAATAGTTTCATAGACACTGGTATTTACTTGTTTGATGAACTTTTCTGTAAATAATTATTGAGAAAAAAACATTTTAATAGTAATTGTAGTTTAAAAATAACGATATTTGGTTATTTTAATATTAAAATAATTTAGTATTATTAGAATTGTTGTAGACGAGCTTTATTATTTCAAAATATATTATTTTTTTAGAAATCACTTTTATAGAATTTTATGATTTTTTTCTAAGGATTCTTCTCCTATGTTTGTCTCCTGATTGAAGATATGAGATTGTATGAGTGATATTCGCGACGAGCTATTCGAATATAATATATTGTGATGAACTGATTTGTATAAATAATTGATGAAAATGTATATGATAAGACATGATGTATGATTGTGGGTATGATGATCTTGTAAAAACATTTTGTTATGATGATTGTAATTGGTTGAGATTGAAGAATTGGTGATAATGTGAAGGTATTCCTAAGGAGGGAATCCCATTAAATGCTTAAATCTTTTGGGTGTGCATTGAGGATATAACTGCCACATCTTGGTGAACTAATCCTGAAACTCTATTAATCATTCACACTCATGTAAAGGAGGATGATTAGGTCGTGAGAGTGGTAAGTGATCCTGTCATAAGAACAAATACAAGATTTTACGACAGTAAAAAGAATTACCTTGTGTGTGATAGCTTTGGTACGCGAGTGGTTCCACCACCATAGATGCATAGCGTCCCTAGTTATACTCAAGTTGAACTTGTGTTGTTTTCTTCTTGTGTAATAATCACCATTTTGATGAAAGCAGATGACGTTGCAGGTTTAGAGGCACATTTGAAAGATGAGGAACTATCGATTAGTGTTAGAAAGGTCTCAAAATTAATAAATAAACAAACAGAAGCAAAACCCAGATCAAATATTCCCTAAATAAATAATATTAAAAAACAGAAAAAAGGAGGAACAAGTTGAAAAATTAAAAATTTAGAAAACATAAATTTGAAATAAAATTAAAAAAGTTTAAACAAAATTAATATTTTTTTAATGTAAAGTTTTAGTATTTTTAATTTAATTTATTTCTTAAATATTTTTAATATATATTTAAAAAATGAAAGTAAACATTAATTTATATATATATATATATATATATATATCCGTTCATATTTTTTAAAATTAAAGTTTAAATGTTTTTCAATTTTATTTTTTTAATTTAATTTATTTTTTAATACATTATTTAAAAGCAATATATATATATATATATATATATATATATATATATATATATATATATATATATATATATATATATATATATATATATATATTCGGAAGTTTACTTCCGGATAATATATAATAGGTAATATATATTCTGGAAATCGACTATATATATTTCGTTTCGGATATTTTGACATTCGGAATATATTAATATTTTTTATCGAATGTTAGTATCCAAAAGTAATTTTAGAAATGTGATTTGCATGAATTTGCTCAAATAGTTAAAGAATACTTTTAAGATTTGGAGAAAGTTAGGAGTTGCAGAAAAAATTTTGGAAGTACAAAAAGAAAGTCCCTTTCTGAAATGTGTCCGAACTTCATAATCTCATACATGCAAAACTTCTCAATAACTCTATAAAAGAAAAAGGTAATAAAGATGTTTATTCTGAAAAAAAATATGAATGTTAATTTATTTTGTTTCTCACCAAAATTCGTACGGTAAGTTAATTTATGAAAAGATGGACAATTTTTTCATGAATTTAGAAAATTTAAGAAAGAAAAAGTTCATTAAAAAAGAAAAGATTTTGTAAATAAAGTTTAAATGGTTAAATATTTTATTTAAATAATAAAATATTTATATTTCGTCTCAAATACTTTACTTCTACATATTACTCACGGCATTCGCAGGAGTGGAAAATTAACGTTGATGTCGTTCCAAACTGATTTACTTTATAAAGTTTGATTGTGTTAGCACTAAAATATTACTGTCCTCGACTCTAACATATATTTTTTATCGTACTATTATTTTCTTTAATATATGATATGCTGGTGTTGGAATATTTTATGCCAGTTTGTTTCCTCCAATTTACTCTTTTATGTGTTAGAATATTTTCAATTTTCAAATTTTCTCTTTCTTATTACACTTAAATTAAAGATACTTTTTAGTTTATTATTTTATCTATTTCTTTTCCACGTTAATTAAATATACTATAATTTTTTTTACATCTTTTTAACAATTTCATTTTGCCCTCTTTTTCCATTTCTTTCTTCCTTTAGTTTTCTACTTCAACACCAAGGAAATCATAAAATCTCATTTTATTTTATTCTTATACTATTGAAATCATTTAATAATATATGAGCAAAATTAAATTATTAAACTTTAAATATCAGAAAAAGTGTCATTTCAAGCAGCACTATAGGTGTGAGAAGCAAAGCATTCAGAAACAGTGTCTCTTTTTATGCAGAAAGGGCAGAAGCAGAACCATTTAAGTAATTAACTCTTCAGTTTCCCAAACACCAAACTCAAACTTCTCCAATTCAATGCTACTCCTCACTGTTAATTGGTCTTAAGGTTTAAAATAATTACCACATTATTTAATTTCTTTCTAACAAGATATTAACATCACTCAAACCGCATTATTTGACAATTTTTTTTTCAATAATGAGGACAATAAAGGTTCAACTTCATCACTAAACCAATTGAGTCATTTTCTTCAATGGGCCCATTTGAATACTTCACGGCCCAATCAAAGACTGGGCAAACACAAGTGTGATAAACCCACTACATTTTAATATACCAAATCAAACCCTATTCCGATACCAAAAGACACAGATAATTTCACATAATAATACAAAAATATGAAAATATTCCTTATGTTTTATTTTTCCACAACATCTTGTGCGACAGATACGCAATGGAGAATTAAAATGATAATAAATAAAACAAATTTTATTTTTACTTATTTATTTTAATTAAATAATGTCTTTTTAACTCATTTCTTAACCTTTCTCTCACTCTCTCTTAACCATCAAAGTGAATTTCCTTATTATTCTGAATCTCTCTCAACACCCTTGGTCTGGGAACTAGTTTTATAATTTCCCTAGAAAAGGAGAAAAAGAATATGTTTTTATTCTTTGAAGGTGAGGCATTGGTTAGGAGAAAAGAGAGAACAGAAAAGAAACAAGATAAGCAGAAGGTGAATTTGTGTCAGACTATTTTTTCTACCTTGCACCATTTGTTTTTCAAATTTATTACATCAGAAATAATTCTGCATGATTCATCTGACAAATTTTGATTCATGGTAGGACTAAACACAGGGATATTGTATTATTATATGAATAATTGTTTGTGTTAATATGAGAGTGAAGAACGTGAAAGTGTGAGGATTTTATCCATGGAGGCTGAGATTTTTATCTGAAAGTAAAGGTAGACGTGTGTGGCTCTTCTTCACCAACCGACTCTTTCTTTGCTTTGCAAATTACCCATCACATGTCTCATGTCACATCACTCTACCATCTCCATTTTGAAAAAACATTAACAATGGATGCAATTTTACCTTAATCATCATCGTCTGCCATGTGTAAACCTCGTTTTACTGTGGTCGGTTCTGCAATTTATAGGAACTAATCCCTTCTCCTACCTTCAAATCTTAGTTATGTATTCAAGAGTTTTAACTGACTAAGGTTATGTTTGCCAAAAATAGTTCACAAATTAACTGAGAGATGAAAATAATTACTTATCTATTATCTAATTGTTAAAAGTCCTGAAATAATTTTTATTGGTTATTATTTTCTTTTCTTTTTTGGTGAAATCTCAACGTGGTTCACAAGTTAGTTTCGTCGTTGAAATGTATATTTTTGATTTGAAAATGACCGTTACAGTAAACATACCCAGAAAAGTAAAAATAAAAAAATGAATAGTTAATACTTTAATCGTTAATTTTATAAAATATATATATTATCGGTGTTGGTTTTGCAAAAGAATTTAAATTAAGGGTATGAAACGAAAAAACAGTGAGAATTTGAGAGATTTAAAAAGGGAAACAGAGATAGAAAGTAATTGATCCGCATTCAGCAAGCGTGTGTTGATGCAGAGTGTTGAAGAGCGTGGCATTCCGCTGACGCGGAAATATAGAAACTCAGAACTGTGACTAATTCGCTTTGACTCCAAAAGCACGTTCTCTTCTCTTCCCTTCTCTTCAATCACTCCTCATTTCACTTTCCAAAACCACACCACATATATACAAACCCAACCGATTCTACCTGTCACTACCCAAATTAACTATCCCTGTCTTCAATCCATGGTTATTCCACCGACCAAACACAGCATTCAGCGTACGGAACAACGACATGTCGCCGATCAAGTGCTGGGCCACCAGGATGTCGGGGCACGCCAACAACCGCGCGCTCAAGGTTACCCAACTCAAGCTCCAATTGGGTCTCTTCGGAACCACCCTGGGTGCCCCAAACGACAAGCTCGCCTTCCAAATAACAGGGTCAGCTACCAACAAAGAAAAAAAACCTTCCGCTTCTTCCAAACAGAAAACGACACCTCTCTCACTCGCTCCCTTCTCAAAACGACGATGCTCTCACGCAACCTCTTCCTGTAGGTCCATCACTTCCAAATCCCCTTCTCTAACATGGGACGACCGTGACCTCTGCGCTTTTCATCTTCTTCTCAAAGACAACTCCCTCGATGTTTGCGACCTCGCATTTCATGTCTTATATGTAAGATTATAAGATTATCTAATTATCTAATTATCTAATTCATATGTCACTCTTGTTGTTTTTTATCGTGAAATGTTTGTTTGAAGAGTTTTTTAGTGTCGTAACACATGTAACGATGTTTTTCATGTCTTATTATGAATTTCAAAGATTATGTGGAGGAGGGTATATATATATATATATATATATATATATATATATATATATATATATATATATATATATATATATATATATATATATATATATATATATATTCTGTTTATTTGTTTATTAATTGATTTTTTGTCTTTGTTTATGTAAGAGGAAATAATGTTTAAAAATGAAATGCAGGGTGAGGGCGGTGGGGGAGAAGCGAAAGCGAAGATGACGGTGGTCGGAAAAGCGGAAATGAGCGTGGCGGTGGCGGAGCTGGTGGGGAGGGAGGAGAAGAAGACGAAGTCCAATTCTCATAATCAATTTCAAAGAAGGCTTCCAATCAAGTTGAGGGTCAATGGTTTATGCATAGAAGCTACCCTTTTGGTACGCTGCAACCTCGTTTTCCTTGTTGGTTCTTTTCTTTTTACTAATTATTAATTATTAATAAAATTAATTATGTGTGTTATTTGCCCCCTCTTAGTCAAACCCCTTTCATAAGCACACACACAAAAAGTGGAATGAAAGTCTTGGTTCCTTCATTGAAATTTTCTATTTTTACTTGGATGGATACAAACTCATCAAACAAAACCACTCATGTCATGTCCTATTTTGTTGTTTCAACTCGTGACTCTCCTTGCTCATTTCTGTGGCAACTCACTTTTAGAATAACGTAATTTGACCGTGATTAGCGAGGCTTCTGTCTTTTCCTTTTGTATCTTTATTATTTTAAATTTAGACGTCTGTGGCTGTTTTTTCTGCGTCAAAAATACTACCAGTACACATTTTCTAATCTTTACGTTGTATGAAAAAAAAAAAGAAGTAACGACATCAACATATCATTAATTTTGTTTGAATAAGAATAGAGTATGACCGTAACAAGTGAAACGTCGAGAACAACACTTCATTATTGTTTGAAAAAGGAATTTGGCAGCCTCATCTAACCAAAAATGGTTATACAAATGTGGTGACAAAATACAACTTCTCACCGCGCTGCTCTTTTGAACAGGTCTCTGTAAGGTTATTGAAGTTGAGAGATTCTAATTCTAAGGGTGACTCGGTGACAGCAAAACCCTTTGAAAACAGCGTCCAGCCAAAGAAGAAACACGGGATTATAGAGAAAGTAAAGCATTTCACAAGCTTGGGAAAGAAAAACAATGGCAAGATTGACGAATCAAAACAAACCAGTCCTTGTGACTCGGATAGATCCCCCATTTTTGACTCGGACGACTCATCCAACGATTCCAACACAAGCAGTGCTAGCAACAACAGTGGAACCCACAACACACGGCCAACTCTCACAAAGGGTTCTGAGAGATTTACAACCTCAGAGAGAAAGACTCGGTTGCAGAGGAATAGAAGCCTCAATGGGTGGAACTTTCAGACACCCACTGACAAACAACAAGCTCAAACCTCGTATCCTGGTCCTTTCACGGTGTGTTACATTCTTATTTTGTAAAGGTCCCTCCTTTTTGACCAACTAGATAGTTACTAATGGTTTTGTTTACTTATGCAGAAACCAAATGAAGTATACCAGAAAGGCACTGCAAGGAGTTGGGAATACAAGGAGATTAAAAGTAGAGATGGGAAGGCAAAGTTGAAAACCAATGTATTTTTTGCTTCCTTTGATCAAATGAGTGAAAGAGCTTGTGGTGAGAGTGCGTGCACGGTTTTAGTTGCACTCATAGCCCATTGGCTTCACTCCAACTACGGTATGCCAACAAGAGCGCAATTCGAGAAACTCATCACACAAGGTTCATCAGAATGGAGAAGGCTATGTAACAGTGACTACTACTCGAAGCTCTTCCCAGATAAACATTTTGACCTTGAGACGATCATCGAAGCCAATCTAAGACCTCTTGCTGTTCTGCCTCAGAAATCGTATACGGGGTTTTTCTCCCCTGAGAAGTTTCAGTGCTTAAAAGGAGCCATGTCGTTTGATGAAATTTGGGACGAGATAAAGATGAAGGTGGGTGATCACGAGCCAAGAATTTACATAGTGAGTTGGAACGATCATTTCTTTGTGTTGAAGGTAGAAAAAGATGCTTACTACATCATTGACTCTTTGGGGGAGCGACTTTTTGAGGGGTGTCAACAGGCATTCATATTGAAGTTTGATGATTCGAGTTTGATGTATAAGAAAATACACACGACAAAAGAGGAGCCTTCAAAGGGAACTAGTGGTGCTGAGAGTGCAAAAAGTGGAGAAAGTCGTGAGATAATTTGTCGTGGAAAAGAGTGTTGTAAAGAGTTTATTAAACGCTTTCTTGCGGCTATACCAGTTTGGCAACTGGAGAAAGAGGAGAAGAAATGGAGTGTTTCAAGCCCCTATCTTCATCGACAATTGCAGATCGATTTTCATTATAGCTCTTCTTCTTCTTCCTCTTCCTCTTCTTCATCTTCTTCTTCTTCTGTTACTTCAACTGATTCTTTGTGGTCTCTCTTATCAAGTGGAACATTGAATTAGAAGCATAATCATCACATTATTATTCTGATACATTGAAGACCCTCCTAACTTTGTAGTTGTAGGACTGATGCTTATAAACCTTGGACATATCAAATTATGTGTCATGTAACAATCTTAGATTAGATATCCACGATTGTCCTTGAGCAATTCACAATAATTTAGTTTTGGCGGCTGTACCTCTATTTTGGTGACAACTTTTAAACTATTAAAATCGTGCTATTGATTTTACTGAAATCGAAGATCAAGAACATTATAAAAGCATCATTAGTTGATACAACAGTTATACTTTCGATTTTTGATTAATTGAATGGGTTTAAATTAGAAAAACGAAAGAAATGTCGCTGCAGATGCCATATAATTGTCCACAACATTTCCCTTTTTTTATCGATTCTTTACCGTCCAAAAGTTAACACCATTTTGTCCAACTATTTTGGACATCTTGCTCTACAAATTTTATTGTAACTTCTTCTATCTATCACTTTATTTGTCCTCCTTCATTCTTTTCCTCTCTATTTCTCTTGTTTCTTTCTATTTTACATCTAAAAATAAAATGTACGTTTCCATTTTTTTTTATATATATAATTTTAATATTATATAGACGGAGATATGAACTTACAGAAGATATCCCAAAATAAGACCTTATAGACTTGGTTGAAGTTTGTCTTATACTTGAATTATTATTTTAGCATCGAGTTCATATTTCAACAAACAAGTACCACCACGATACCAACTACATTTACACTACCTAACCCTTTGTTTAAATAGTGTGATGGGAAATGAATAAAAAGGGAACATGCCATTCATGTAAAAACACAATGATTCATTTGTGTCTTTTCACCAATACTCGTGTCTACATTTAAACCATACATTTTCACAAGGTGGTTCCACTCATTCATTTAAATATTAGATTTCAACATTCAAATATATTCGATATCTGGTATCCGTTGATTATGTTCTCTGAATATCTCGAGACACATAAAAATATCATTCAACAGATATTTTAGCAACTCAACAAAAGCCCAACACAGAGAAATACAATGTCTGATATTATAATGATAAAACCATAGTTTGCATTAATTTTAACACACAAGTCTAGTCTACAGAGAGACCACCACCGTTTCTCAAAGTTAGAACACACCCAATCTAAAGCTGAAAACAAACCTTAAAAACCACCGTTGTGGTTGTACTGTCGTTGGTTGCACTCTCACGGAAATGCCCTTGAAGTTTCACACTTATTTCTCCTTATAAGGGCTTCCAACACTTAAACTTGCTTTTCACTTCAGTTTTCCGAATGTGACCATTTTCAAAACTAGGGGATGGTACACTGTTAGATGGTCCTAACCTCAATGATAGATCACACTTGTTTGTGCATGGATTCGCCAAATTCCCATTGAAAATGAATGATTGGGAGCCCCCACTTGAAGAATTGAAGTTATGGGCTAGGGGATTCTCAGCACCAACAACAGGGGTAGGTCCACTGGTGTGAGAAACAGATACATGTGACACGTTGAACCCATGTTGAGGCTGGTAGGGTTGAACGTTGTTACCATAGTACAAAGGATAAACTGAAAACAAATTTGGTGGTGCTTGGTGTTCCACGCACTGTTTTTTACTGGTTGAAGCTACATGCTCAGACACATATTGCGATTTCATTGAGAGATCATGAAAGAGATTGCGAACCTCTTCAGTGTTGCGATTTAGGTAACAACGTTGGCTGTTGGGCTGACTCTTCGAGGAGGTTTTTGTCAGAGAGCACCCCAAACTCAGAGCAGCTGAACCATAATAATAACAACAATGGAAGAAGGAAAAGTACACATAACACGTGTGTGCAACAATTACCACCAATCAGAGATATGAGGAAGCTGAAGAATAACTTGCTTAAATAGTAGCTAATGCAAAAAATATTTGTTCTAGATGTTAGGAATGAGAAAAAGTACATAGAAATTAAAAAGACGATTTTTCTTTTCTCTTGTTTGATGTAAAAGAAAATAGAAAGAACAAGAATGAGACGTTCACAACTTCCTTTTAATGTCCAACTATTGTCACTATTGCTTAAACAAATTTTGGAAATTGACAAAAACTCTTTCAAACAAACATGTGTTTGCATATTTGTCAAGTGAAAGAACCTCTTCCATGGCTTCTACTTATTACATTGGAATGGTAAAAATCCGTTAAAGGACATGGCTTTCCAAACATGCCCATAGAGTACTTTTATCCTTCTATTTAATTTAAAATGTTAGTCTTTCTTAAGGGTCAGCATTCCCTGATTTCTAATTAGATGACTTATTTTATTTTACTAATCTTTCACAATTTAAAGAATTATTTTATTACATTGGAGATAAACCAAAGAAGCAAGGCAAAGAGATAATCTTTCACACTTCTTTACTTTCCTTTCTTTAAAAAACTCCTTCTAACTTCATTCGAAAAAAAGTGTTCAAAAAAAAAAATCCTTTACACTGCTTAAATTTACAGTACTTGGCAAGTGCACATCCTCCCTTTGGTGCTAAAAGAAAAGAGATAAATCCTTATGGTAAGTTTTCTGTTCTCTCATCGCATGCGAAAGCATTTGTTCCCTTTTTATTTAAAAGGTGATGAACAAAAGTCGAAACCTTCGACTTTTTCTATTTGATGTGAGCGTTGATTAAAGTAAAAAATACCTTCGATGCAAGGTCGCAGATACTCTCCAGTTTGTGTGTGCTCATCGCATCGAATTATTGTATCAATGGCAGCATTGGTTCTGTCCAAAAGAGTTGAAAGGTCCATGTATTCCACCTGCCCAAGAAAACAATTCCAATTATTATCACGACCACTATTGATTCAACACCATCGTAAGATGTTTTTCTTTGCAGCGCCCGCAAAAAATAGAAACCCTCAAATAATTTCTGCGTTTTCCTTTTTGAAACAAAAAAGGAACAACGTTGGTTTGGTTACCTCGGAATTAGCTTTGGAGTAAACAATTTCCTCTGCTTTGAGGACAACAACGGGGAGCTTCTCTTGATACTCTTTTTTCTTCTTAGTGGAAGAGCTATGTATCTCGTTCACAACCCTATAAAATAAAAAATGAAGGTTAGAAATTAGAGGAAGAAGAAGTGTGAGTGGGAGAAGAAAAGGACCTGAAAATTTCTTGAATAAGGGTTCCTCGAATGGGTTGGTGTATCTGAGTGTGCCATGTTCCTTTGACGCAATCGTAAGGTTTGGAAGCTGAACGGGGCATGGTGGTGATTAGAGAAAAACAGAGTCCTCTGTTCTAAAATGTGAATTTTGTGTGATGTTAGTGTGGGTAAGAAGGGTAACTGAACTTCTACACTGTACTGGTTTTTGCTTTTTCTTATTTTTTTAATTACTTCTCCACTTCCAAAACAAATATATAAAATAAATTAAAAAAAAAAAAAGACTCTTTTGTCTTCACTGTTCACCTTTCATCATCTTCTCACTGTCGGTGACCCTAAAAACAAATGTAACACTATTTAAACCTTTTTTTAACCTTCATTTTTATTACTATTAGTTATCAAAATATATGAATGCTACCCTTTCAATTTGTTTTATATTAAGAAATAGTTTGACAACAAAGTATTTAATTATCAATAGCTAGTTCGACAACACAGATATTGTAACAGTACAGTTAGGATCTAAATAAAAACAATATGATATGCAAACATAGAAAATATAAAATAAGAAAATTCCATCTTTAATGATTATTAATATGTTCTGGTATTACTATGGCAACCAAAACGATGATGACAATAAAAACATTAGACAATGCATTGGGAAGTGGGAATGGAAATGAATGCAATAGGAGCACGAATAACAAACAAACAAAACTCTACGTTACGTAAAAAAGTAAAATAAAAGTAATAAATTGAGAAATCATGAGAGATTACTTCATTTTGGTAAGAAAATCTTGATTACTTCATAGTTAAAACAGAATTTGGATGAAGAGTGATGAAAGAACAGAGAAGTGAAATTCGAATGTACATCTCCTCGTACTCCTATATTATTCGGACTGACAAAACAAAATATCGAATAAAAAGATGCTTCATTTCAAATTCTTCTCAAACAGTTATGAGAGTAATGCTTATTTAGTAATGTCCACAAAGTATATGGTGTTACTTTTATTCCTCTATTGAACAACACATAACACATGTACCTTACTTAATATGTTAATATTTTATTCTAGCGCCGAGGTAAGTTTCTAAGGTTAAGGTACGACATAGGACACATCGTTTTTAATTGACAACAAATATAATACTTTTCGAGAAATTAACGTCGGAAAAAAGAAGTTATGGTCAATTTCTAAGGCCAGGTTATGTAACCCACCAACAAAATTTCCCATCCCTTTGGTCTTACTCCATTAGTTGGGCTTCAATATCTTATTTAATTTGTAGTGTTTGGCAACTGCTATGACTCTGACATTAAGTTTCATAGAATAATGATATTTTGATTTATTTTTTTATTTATTTTTAATCTATCATTTTAATTTAAAAAATTAAAATAAATAATTAAAAAATATTAGTCTTAATTATCGTAACATTGTAAATATCAGGTATCTTTTCCACAAGAGATGCATTGAAGGGATACATTTGTAATGTGACACAGCGGAAAAGGTGGATGCACGAGAATCTTACGTGTGTTGTAAAAAAAATATAGGTTTTATTATTTTCACCCGCCTCATGCGTATTTCTACAGATAACCACAGAAATCTAATTGGGAAATGCGACCAACAAAAAACAAAATGGACGGAGAAGTCGATAAAGTTCTATCCTCCAAAACTACAAACAACCTTTCCGTCATTTTCTCAAATGTTACTTTTCTATTGCCACGTACTTTTCAAACTCAACTTCTCACTTTTATTTACTCCCACTATTTCAATTAAATATTCTCAATATTTCCTTTCTTTTTCAAACTACCAAAAGAAACTAAACTATTTCAAGTTATCCTCATTCCCAGTCTCTGTATTTCAGAAACATTCTTCAATCTAATGGTATTTCTCAATCTCCAAATTTTAAAAAATATCAGCAATTGAAATTAATCTTGCAAGTGCGAGTGTAACCAAAATATAATATCTATGTATGCATGTACGGATTGACAGGTTTACCCGGAAAATGAATTGAAAATATAAAATGACAAAAAATCATTTAAAGCTCATCAGCGACTCTCATCCAACTGATTCTTTTAATCGTGTCATTTCATTTACTTCCTCTAATTTACTTTTAATACTAACACAAATTATCAAAGGAAAGCATTTACTTATACAGATTATTTTCTGACTTAAAATAGAGTCTTAAATCAACATATTTCGTACCAAAATAAAACAGAAACCCAAAATCCTATATATTACTTTGAAATTTTTTAGCCCATTTTAAAAAAAAAAAAAATCAGTTGAATATCTCCATTCAATCCGCCTAGAAAAGTGAATTAAATGGACCGGACCATAAGACCGGATTCGTTACCACCTAAAACTTATGTTTATACAAACAGTAAGATCAATCAAAATAAATAAAACTGCTTAAAATATCGCAGTTTTGGTACTTTACTCAGTCGAAAAATTAAAAGAACTTTTGTTTTGCGTTTGCAAAAATCTTAAAATCATAACTAAAACAAAATTCTCTTTCGCATGTTTCGTCTAAAGTAACTTGGAAAGACCGCGCAGAAAGCTTATTGTGACTTTCTAAAATAAGTTTAACAATTATCGATGAACTTATTAATCAAGTAATTGAAACATTTAAAAAAAAAAATCATAAACAACTTTCCTAAGGCGAACATGTCTTGCTATGATGTTATCCATTATCTATAGTTCATGCACAATTTCATTTAACACTGTCACCATATCGACTGCTGCAAGCAAGCCGATACTGTAACTAAAGGTGCTATTTTAGACTATTATAGAATCATGGGTTGTCATATAACTCGCATTATTTAAAATTTCACTGTCGGATAAAATATCAACGGATAATTGAATGAAGATATTACAGTAACTCTGTTAATTAGAAAACAAGCTATACAAAGGAAAGAAATGCTCCCACAGGCCACAGCGCAACCAGCAACACTCACATCAAAACTTTTCCCACACCCAACCGCAAAGCTTGAAGAGAGAAACAACTACAGCTTACAGTGACAGACTGTTTGTCTGTCTTCTCTCGCCATTTAGACAATTTTCAACCAAAGATCTAACAGAAATAGTTTAAAAATTCAAACGGAAGAGGTATGAATGATAGGAACTGAAGAGTATGGGACAACCATATCGATGTTACTTGACATCTAATTATGGTACACGGAAATATTAATGGTGATGCAGTTAAATTAGGTGACCAAAGGTAAGAAGAAAACAAAAAATGTCCACAGATTGAAAATCTATTCCCTAATATATCTAACACTAACACCACTATAAAGGAACAACTACTTGCCGATAAAGTTTAAGAATAGGCCGTCAAAGCAGGTTCCTACAGGATGGAATATCATTTGGTATAACCAATCAAGATCATCAGCACCAGCATTCAATAAAAATTTACAGTAGTTAATCGTTTGTTTTTTGAAGGAGCAAGTACAAAATCGAGAAGAAAATGCTAGTATTACAAAATACAGAGAGACATCACAAATGAGTTACACATCTCCCAGGCATCAAAACCCAACACGAATTTGTCCCTTTCAACTCTCAGTTCCCTTGGCATCCCCGTCGTACTAATATGTAGATCTCAAGAATAAGATGACATCATTTGAAACAAGGAAAACACTATGTCATAGTAAAAAATAAACGAAACAACCTATAGATATGTGACACAAAAGAGGGAAAGGGATATCAGTAAGGAGTTTGATAATACCCGGTTGGAGGTCCCATTCCATTGACTGGGGGCATTCCATAAGGCATCATGGGCATAGGACCTCCGGCATAGTATCCAGGGCCACTCAGTTTGGACAAACTAGATTGGCCTTGCATCCCATCCCTTGCATACTGATGCCACACCTGCTGCTCCTGCACAAGCAAATGCTGCTTCTTCTCCATATCAGCCATTTGGACATATGATGGGGGTGGAATGCTCAATGATGCAGCAAATGGATCCTGATTAACTGGCTGAACAGATCCATCTGGGGCAGGGAGAGCCAAAACAGGGGTTGTAGTCTTCCCCGGTCCTGGCAATGCCACACTGCTTGCACTCCCTCCACTCAATTGGGTAGTGCTGGTATGCTGCCTCACCATTCCTTGATCATACATGCCAGTCAACAATAGAGGATCCAAACCACCACCTAAAGCTGCCTTCTGCTTCGACAAATTGCTTGCGGTCTCTACCAATGCCAATTCCCAATCAGCTTTTCCGGGCTCTGCAGCTGGGTTTTGCCAGGCCGAAGTCACTTCTGGTTGTCCATTTGAAGGGAATGCTTCCCATGATCCATTTGCATTATTGGCAGGCGCGCCAGCAAAGAGTGCCAAAGCAAACTTATTCCCCTGGTCATCTGCCGTGACTGCATCATCTCTCAGATTCACCAAATCCTCTGTAACCTGCGGCTGGGGCTTAGGCTCAGGCTCAGGCGGAGGAGGAGGGGTATAATTCTCCGGAGGAGGCAATGCCTTGATTTCGTTCATATCTGGTGCCGGCTCCTCCTCTACCTTCTCTACAGGTGGAGCCTCCTCTTTTCGCTCGGGACTCTTCGGCCTCTTGGCCCTATCCCTCACAAACTCCTCCAACGTCTCAAGCAACTTGCTGGTAATTTTCTGAACCTCAGGGTACTCCGAGGACCTCGCCACACCAGTATTCTTACACCAATTATAAAAAGCAACAAGCTCATCAATCTGCTTAGCCGCACTGGCATAAGCATCAAAAGCCTTCACGCAATCGGCATACTCCATATCAAAGAACTTGTCAAGCAAAACAGCCAAAACCTCACATATATCAGCATACAACTGAAAACTCTCCTTAACCACCGGATACAGAGCAATCAAGACCATCCTACTATTCTTCGCCAACCCAGTAGGCCTACAAGCCAGAAACCGATCCAACAACCTCTGCAAATGAACCATCTTACCGAAAACCCTCTCCGGAGTCATATCCCTCAAAGGAGTCACACTCACAACAACACTCCTCTCATCCCCCCTGCCCACCGATTCACTCATGTCCCCAAAAGACCTCGTCCTCCTCATCCCATTATCATACCCATAACTACCTTCCCCTCTATAGTCCCCACCACCGTACTCGTACGGCGGCGACCGGAAATTGTCCCTTCCGCCAAACCTATCATCAGCACCACCGCCGCCGCCAACACTACCACCACCGGCACCGGCGGCGGTGCTCTTTCTATCAAACAGCATCAACTCAAGCCTCTGGTCGAGATACATAGCATAGGTCCTCACAAAAGCGGAGTGATCCCAGGAGCTGGAGTGAGCCTCGTCTCTGAAATCAGACATATTGAGGAGCCGTGTTCCCCTGCGGGTGGCGTAAAGGATCTCCTCCTGGAACAGGGGGGGACCCTCGTTCATGAGCCTGTGCACGAGCATGAGCGCCTTGAGCGCCACAATCCAGTCGCGCGTCTTCCCCAAACGCTTGGACACCGCGGAGACGCATGCGTGGACGTAGCCGCGCGAGTGCGACATGAGGTTCAAGATCTCCCTGACGTACTTCTCGCTGGCGGGGTCGTCGTCGTGGCTGGTGGCCTTGACCACCGCGACCTCCATTTCCGGCGCCATGTTGCTGGCGACCTTCGCAATCCCTATGCTGGTCTGGTCCTTCACCACCCCAATCGCCTTCCGGATCGTCGTGGGAGCCATCGCAAACCCCAACCTTACTCACTCACACACTAAACCCTCACTGAATCAATCAACAAATCTTGAAAAACCAGAAATCCGTTCAGATTGAATTGATAAATCCTCTGGTCTTACCTGAGCTCCTAGATCCGCGCGAATTCGAGTACGGGGATCCGATTGGAGGGAATCGGAGCTAGATTATTGGAGCGTGGCGTTCGGGTGAATAGCCAGCGGAGAATAAAAGGGTCAAAATGCGTGAACTCCGTGGAACCCTGTGATCTGTGAGACTCTCAGATCTGCGATGAGAGAGAGAGAGAGAGAAAAAAGAGAAATACAAACAAAAGCCTGTTCTTGTAAACTCTAATAAACTCTAATACCAATAGCTACCGCCTACCCAAACTCTCTGTATCTGCAGGGAGGGTAGCGATTCGCTGCGACGCGTAGTGCGTACGGCTTACGGTGACGTGGACAGCGTTCCTCCTTCCTCATACCCATTTTGTTTTTTATCTTTCCGTTGCGATGTGAACACGTGGAACCCCATTGCCTCTCTGATTAGATGGGTCCCACTTCCTGAAGTAGAATTCGCAAGTCGTCGGTGGGATGTTGAAATCTGAAATGCCTTGGATTCATCCCAAGCAACCAATGTTAGCATTTGTCTCCTGTGTTTGCCTTTTTCTCCTTTTTTTCCACTTCATTCTTTTTCTTCTTTTACTTTAAATAATAATAATAATAATAATAATAATCTTTAATTCTATGCAAATTGTTTTTTCTAATCCTCAAATACTCAACTCACGAATAATAATTATCTCTTAAATTAGCGGTTAATCAATTATAATAAGGTGATAGTTAAGCATGTTCCTCATTTACTGCTCATAAGTTTGTCTATTGGAAAAAGGGTCAAGTTAGAAAATGAACGAGGCAAATATGATTATTGAATACAACCATATCCGTTAAAATCAATAATGTTTAGTAGAAAAATCTTAAAACTATAAATATTTTAAACAATACAGGTAGCAGTGTTCACTTGCCAGCTCAAAAACAAAGGAAAAAAATGTTTTTTATTACGGTGCATCTATATCACAGCTGATTCTGAACGAGTAATTAGCTGTTGAATTCTAATCCAACGCATGCTTTCTATTGAATTCTATTTTGACTCTTTAAACCATTTCTTTGGTCGTTGGAGTTAAAATTGATTCAATAGTTATTAAAATCTAGACTTTGAATTTGTGTTTTTTTTTTCAACAACGACTTCGTACCCCGTTGGAATCCATGTGACCAAAGGATAGAAAGCGGAAACAATCAACCAAACCTTCCAAACCTCACAACATTCAAGGACTTTTTCAGGTCTTCTGTTTATGGAATTTGATTATCACTAATTTTTGTTGTTGCAGGTTTTAATTACTTTCTTGAAACTGTGTGCTAAAATTTTTATTTTTATCGTAAACTCTTAAAAAAAATTTATTAATGAGCCTTTAAGCGAATGTTATATCTATTTACCTCAACACTTGCCCATAAGTTGAAAGTAACTTCTATAATATTAAATCTTAACCCTTTTATGCATATAAAATGTTGACCTCTTTTATTAAACAAAATATAAAGTCTTAATCTAACAGTGGTCAAGTTAGGTCGCTGGGCAATGATGAACAACCACTCACATCTTTACGTGTATGTTGTTTTGCATAATTTAACCTACAAAGTAAATTGTGTCTCAAATTATAATATCAAATGGTCGCGTGGCCTAATGGATAAGGCGCTCGCCTCCGGAGCGGGAGATTGTGGGTTCGAGTCCCACCGTGATCGTTTTTTTATTTTTTTTAGAAAACATCATCGAGTTAAGTAATTTATATTATTTTTCTTTTTTCCTTTTTTACCTTCTTATTTTAATTGATAAAAGGTTTCACTTTTTTTTTTTCAGAATGATGGAGTCAAAGGGAGTAAGACATTTCAGAAAGATAAAATAAATTATAGAATTATTTATTAAATGCAAAGATGAAGAAAACCATTTAAGCAACCATAACCACTGTAGTCAAAGTGGATGTGAAGTTAGGTATATCTCACTAAAATGGCAGTTATACTCTATGGGGTGACTTATCAGAAAAAATTGTTAAAACTAAATTTGTGGTGATTTTAAGGCTGTCATCACTCACTTTAATGGACAAAAGAAAAAGGGAAAGGAAACCAATAATATACAAAACAACTACATAAAAGAAAATTTTCATACTTCCTTTTTGAAGAAAGAAAAGGTTTAAACAAGAAATTAAATTTTCACTACAATTAAACTTCTGCAAATTACATACCCATAATTTGTTCCTTATTAGTTTTTCAATTATTCCCACTTTATTACTGTAATTTGTTTTAGAAAGATATTGTCAAACATTTCAAGATTTGTGCGAAATTGGCATCTTTTGTAACTCGAAAAGTAGAAGAAGAATAAACAACTTTTTTGGTTTAATTGTGATACGTGTGATACGTGTCCGGCATTTAAATAAACTATGATATTTTAACAATTTTTTTTATAAAGCTTGATAAAATTTATTTTTTAATATATATTAAATATTTTTCTTTTCTTAAGTCATATTATTTTTTTTTTCATTTATTGAAATACTATCAGGCGTACATTATCTTGTTAATAAAACTTTCTTAAAAAATAATTTTCTTTTAAATAAAATGGACTAAAATACTCAAGGTATAACAAATTATATATAATTGTAACTTTTACTAAAATTTAAACGATTAATGTTACTTAATTGAAAATATTGCATAAAAAATATCAAGTTAAGTATAAAACAAGAGAAATAACGAATTTATTGTGTTGAAGACAATCCTTAATCACAAAGAAAAGTCTGCAGTTACAGTTATTTGTATGGGAGGAATAAGGTTGTGGAATCACAAACTAGGTAAGACAACTGTAACACAAAGTTATTACTAAAGAATTAAAGTTGAAGCAGTTACTTGAAATCCAACTTTTCATATTTTGCTCTCTGCAACCTTTTCAAAGCAAATACTTTTTCTCCGAAGGGAGCACCATAAACAGCATCATAGCAAAATTATATAAACTGTATCAAATAGTTTCACTTCCATTCTTCAGTAGCACCAAACGCCGCACTGTATCAACAAATGATCTGCAAATCAACAAAATGTTATTCTTCAGATACCTTAACATTTCATCATAATATTCCCAAACTCTCACTTTTTTTATCCAAATAAAATCAATCTGTGTATAAAATATGCACTTACTGCCATGGAACATGTCCTACTTGCAGCCAATCCCCTTGCTCGTTTCGAAAGGTGAGTGTGTAACTTTCTCCAGCTTCCTCCAATTTTTGGTCTGCACAGTGTATAGACAAAATCAAAAACCGAATCCACCATATACACCTCAAAACAGCAAGAAAAAAAATGCAGAACTATTCACTTACATTTAGCGAACATGTTGATCAAGGCGTTTGTAAGTGTTTTATACGAGTTGAAAAGCCTCAAATTGATTTTCCTTCCTATGGTTACTCCTTCCATGTTAACCTTGACATATAAAGAGTTTGGTCCTCTACTTTGATTTTGAATCCCAACGTTCCTGATTTCGCCTCTTCCAGGATGATGCTGATGAAGTTCTTTCCTTCTCCATGATTTCACTGGTGGCCACCCCACCAAATGGTTTTCTTCATTACCGTTCCTGTATGTACATCATAAAAGTAAAACTAAGATATAGTTTCTTATTTTCAGAAATTTTAGTTCTCCAGCAGTAGTAGAAACCACAGTGCAATTATTCTATGATCCAAATGTTATAATTTCTAGTTTTAGAAGGAAACAGAACTTACTTGTTGGGTGTGTGAATGTTTCTACGCAGTTTTTGACTACGGTCATCTTCTTCATTTGGCTGGCCACTCCATACTAGTAAAGGGAAAGGTTTCAGAAAACGTTGAAAGGACTCTTCAAAGTTGCGCTTGTGTTTGACATGTTTTCCACTTTCAGAACCGCAACTGGGTCTCCATAACTCTGAACTCACTATTTGTTTGGACTTGAATTCCTCAGCGGTAGAGAGAGCAAGACCTAACTGAAGTTCCATGTGTGCACGTGGTATAACCAAAGTTATTGAGATTATTATTAGACCTTTGAGACTTGCAATAAGTATATATATATATATATATATATATATATGTGTGTGTGTGTGTGTGTGAGTGTGTTCTTGTGTGCATGTGTGAGTGAGGCATAAGAATGAAAAGGACACTGTCTTATGAAAGAAGGATAGTTAAAGACAACATGGAAACTGGGTCGGCTAAAAGTGAAGCAGCATCATAAGCTAGTTGAGGAATGAGAGCAGCAACGTGCCACAACCACTTTACCCGCTTTCTTTTAGTTGTCTCAATTTTCCTACATGTGTCCCCACCTACATATATATTCTCTCTCTAGAATTTTTCTTTTTTTCATTGCTTTGGTTAATTTATTATATACTTAGTATAATAATCATGTATTAATGTTTTAGGAAACTATCGCATTCATTAACACCATAATTGGGTGAAGATGATCATTCTGAAAAGACTACAGATTAGGTTCATCAACTGGGGAAGAATCTAATCTTGGAAACACGATGTGTTGATATCCATTTCAAGATAAATGAGACACAGACAGATAAGCAGAAAGAATGCATATATAACATAATATAATGTTACGTTATTTATCAAAACGGAACAACTTGTATTTGTTTAAGATACGATTGGTTTTCTTTTTCGTTTTCTAGTGGAATCTCTTTATGACCTAACATCGTGTGTCAATTTTTTTGTCGCCCCCCTCTGATTCTGATTAATCATGTTGAACTTGTATCAAACTCTTGAGCAAAAATGTTTAAAAAGAAGAAAGAAAGTAGCAGTTCATGCACCTGTTGATATTGTTTGCTAATATGTCCAATGTGTAGGTTGATGTCCGTCAAACGTATCATGATTTTAGAGGAACTCAGAACTTCCCTATTTCCACTGATGCACACATACGCTTCACCTTGGTTGATTATTTGATGATATATAATAATAAAATTTTCAATTAATGGGTTGATTAATAATTAATTAATCCCGTAGCAACCTGGTACCATGTTAGTGTTGTAAACAATAGTTTGTTTCTGATTATGTTTGAAGTAATGGGTGGAGAAAGGTATGTAGCATGGTCCATGGACGAAAACGAAAATGGTAGTGTAGGGCTATGAATAGAGGAAAATGGGGTGCTGGTCCAGGTATAGAGGTATTGACTAAAGTGTTGCAGGAGCAGTGGAAGAGGTTGTATCTGGTTGTGGTGCGGTGAAGGATGCAAAGTAGAAGAATCCTAGGACCCCAAAAATATGAAAGGTCTGAGTCCTTGTTTGCCCTTTACCTGGCATTGATTACTGCTCCCACTCTCTACAACTCACCACATCCAACACTTGGGTAACCATCACTCTTCACAACTCCCACCTTTGTCTCTCCTTAATGCTACTTTTCAGGATCATATCATTAATTCCTAAACATATAATCTGTTGGGTTTTTTTATCAAATTACCCGAAATACAATACGAATCAAATATGAATTTAACCTATGTATAAGATATTGACAGCAATTTTAATCTAAAAATCTTAAAATAATAAATTTATAGATATTGTTTGCCCTTATAGATTTAGACGATTTAGACTTTTGTTCTTGGAAACTTTCAACATAAGCTTCTTTGTCCTCCGATCAAGATTTGAAAAAAAAAAAACTCTTATATAATTTATAAGAATTAATTAATGATAATTGTTTAATATTGTTATTTTCTACTTTAAACAACACTTTTTGTAATAAAGGTTAACGAAACATGGTGTGAGATGTAAAAAAATTAAATATCAAACTATTTATCAACCAGAGGACACTCTCATATTTGTTGTGTATTTATGATGTAAATTTTATTATATATGTAATTTTTTGAATTCTTGAAAGAAAAATTATAATTTTTCTTTTTTCATTTTCGATCTTTTTAAAGCAGTATATGAAAGCATTTCTATTTTTATGAATAATCTTTTCGTAAAGTTTCCATTGGAGTGTGTCATATATGGGTGCAGTTAAACTCTTTAAGGGGAAAACGAGATAGATATAAAGTCAATAAAAATTACACAAACTTTAGAAGGATATTTATATTGTTTATATGCTAGTTTTTATCTATATTTATCACATAACATTTTTACGAACGGTGAAATAAAAAAGAATATACTCGTAATGAAATACTAGTAACTAGTTTTATACTAAAAAACTTAATCATGAATTGAATATAAAATAAAAAATTGAATAAGTTCATTTAAAATATTCAAAATCTATTTTACCTTGTATTTTTATTTTATTTTTTCATTTTAAAGAAAAAAATGTAAAACTAGTGCATTTTGTTAAAATTTATTTGTATATAATAACTTGTCAACTTAATTACTGCTGAATTCTACCATTTGATTATTGATCCATAAACATCTTTATCTTATCTCTAGATTTTTAACATTTCTAATTTAACTTTATTTTAGAGTATTTTTAATGTAACTCCACTTCCAAAATTCTTTAAAAATTTACGCTTATCATTTAACTTCGTATTTTAAATAATTCTAACTCAATTTTGTATATAAGACATTTTTTGTTCAATTCCAGATATTAAAGAGCATGAACTCACCCACCTTTTGAACATATTTACATTTTTAGAAGTTTTACTAACTTCATTTTTCTATTTTTAATTATCACAATTCGATTAGTGAGTTATATATTTTGAAGCTTTTATCACATGTTCAGGTTTTTGAATTTTATTTAGTTTCACGAACGGATTAGATCAAATTCGACAGAAATTGATTGCATTAAAATGATTTTTTTTATTATCTAGATAAAATTACAAGCTATTCTTGATAGTTGGAATAAAGTTTGGAAATATAAAATTTACTTTAACTTGAGTAGCAATGTGAACCGATCATGGATTCGGTGTCCCTCTCGAATCTTGATGGCGAAAAGATTCTGTTCTAAAGTTTATTCGATGGCCCACTTCAAGGAAACGATATGCATCAACACATTATCACTATGTTTTTCAGAGTTCCCAAACCAATTTTTATTTGTGCCTAACTTTGTCTTCGATTAAAGGACAACATAAACTTTCGTCTTATGCATTAGAACCACTTTCTGTTCGCTTAATTAAGATAACCTCGTAACTCGTTCACTCCTAATAATTCAATTTTCTCAATTATCTTTAGTTTGAATAACTTTAATTATATTAGTTATTAATCTCTTCCATTATGTTTAGTGCTCAAACTCATTTTGTGTGAGTTGCATATGCATATATGCCTTCAACTGCTGAAGTAGACAAATAGATTTTAAGAAATTGAATTAATTGATAATGTGAAAGCACAATAGCCAAAGCGTGCATTGAACTCCTTGTTGATTGTTGTGAGGAACAAACATTGAGTATGGTAATGTTAAATCAAACTCTTTATTGCAAACCATAATTATTATGTGTGCAAATCATGATTATCTGCTTTGATTTATCGTAGCAATCCAGAACAACTTTCTTTCTAGAGGAAACAAAGTGAAGACATTTCTGATTTTCTTTTACGTGTTGTCCAACTGAACTGCTACAAAATCTGCGTTCTTTCTGGAGCTCTTTTAATATTGCTGCTCAAAGTTGAGAGGAAGCATAGGAGTCCTTAGGTAGTAAGACAACTTTTAAATGTTAAAGGCGCAAAATTATATATATATATATATATATATATATATATATATATATATATATATTTAATAACAAAAATAAAAAATGTACTTTTATTATTATAGACTATATACACACATGTGTTGTCATGTCGCACTTATGTGTACGCATTTTTTAAATATACGTAATATTATATTAGTATGTAATAATAATGTAATGTTATTAAGTTAATATATAAAACAAAATTATATTTATTAAAAATAAAGTGAAATATATTAGAAAAGACGAGAGAATAACCGTTGATAAATAGAGAAAAAAAGTAAAAATAACAGTCAATTCTAAAAAGTTTAATAAATAATTATATTTTAAAAGGTAAAATTGATTTTTTAAAATATGGATACAAAAGAAGGAATCTCTTTATATATTATTTTTATAATTATAGAAAATTTTTATTTATTTTATAAGTAATTTTTATTATGAATAGTTACTTTAATTAATAGTTAAATAAGATGAAAACGAATTTATTTAAAAAGTAAATTTTGCAAAATAGTTATTTTAATTTTTAAATTACTTATTTAAAGAGTAAAAGTGAAAAGGTAAGTAAAGTAGATCTTTCTATATAATAATATAGATTTAACGAAAGTGTAAATGTATAAATATGATTATTTTTTATTTATTATGTCCTATAAAACTACTTATTTCTTATAGTTAGTCTAATAAACATAAGATATAACAGCTATAATTCAACTAATATGTATTTTTTATTAGTATAATAAATTGTATTGGTAACTTTTAAAGGTTAACTTTTATGTACAGTTTAACTAATTTCTTTAAAGGTTAACTCAACTTTTTTTTCCAAAATTTTAAAATGGTTTTCATTTTTACAGAATGTTTAAAATGGTCATCATTTTCGCAATTCATGTTTTATTTGGTCATTTTCTGTAACGTCGTTTAAATCATTAACGGAGCATTGTACAGGTTGCACGGTTGTATCAGGGTGTGTTACGTGTACTGTACAAGTGGCTAATTAAAGTTCATTTTTTCAATTTAGAGTAAATTTTGCAATTAGAAAATTTTCTTCATATTCGTCTTTCTTGAGCTCGGATGTGTAGAGGAAGCAGCTAATACTTGACATTTCATCATTGGGTTGCAGTTGCGCTCTTCATTTCAATCTTCCAGTAAATCATCATCAACGAGGTAAGTGGGTTTAGGATTTTCTGGGTTGTGTTTGCTCGTGAGTTATGGTTTTCGTAATACTATTTTGGGGTTTATTTGTCTTTCGATTGTTGTGATGTTCTGCACTAGATGCCCAAACTTCTGAGAATGCACCAACTGCTGAATGCACCAACCGCTGGAACTCAAACAACTCAACTACCAAGGAATGAAGTGGAGATTCAAGCAGCACCACTACCTACACCAGAAGAACCATCTCAGCAGTTTATGATGAAAGTACATATTAGGAGGAAGTCATGATAGCATTACTGCATTTTGACTTTCTTTAAACTTCGTTCAATCTCACTTTTGTCAAACATTGATGTAGTGCATTTTGACAATGATGAATTAACGTTATGAATTTAACTTCTTCCAAACTTAGATCTTAGATTAATTTAATTTTTCCCAAGCTTAGATCAATATCACTTACTTCAATGCTCAGATGAAGATGTCATTTTGAACATGTTAGGACTAATATCAACATAATCAAACTATTTAATTTCTTCATTTAACAATAGTACAAAATAGATTGGACTCTACAAGATTACACACAATAACAATACGAATAATACAATAACAACACAAGTGAACCATATTACTAATTACAGTCTCTTCTCAGCAACCTTCAATGACTTCTCTAAATCATTAATTTGTCTCATTTGTGTCATCATGATGACATCCTTTTCATCGACACTACCATTTGAAAAAGTTGCAGCCTACATTATTGGAGCCACCACTTTATAAATCAATAAACCAAAAATTAAAACCAATTTATTATTAACAGAAAAATAAAAATACATTGTACCCAACATTTTCTACCAATATTCTTTGGAGTTCTTGTCATCCTCAAAGTTGTCATCTCTCTGCAGCTACAACTCGAGGTTAATCCATCTCTCGTTGAACCACCAAAAGTGCACGAAGATTGAGACCGTAACATACCTATATAATGGGATTGCAAGAAGAAGAAGATTGCAGCAACACTAATTGGGAATGAAGGAACAAGATTGTTAAAACTCACAAACTGCTCAAACATTCCTTACCAAAATCCTAGCTCAATTATTTATCCCCAAATATCTAATTACTCCACTTGTACAGTACACGTAACACACCCTAATACAAACCGTGCCACCTGTACAATGCTCATTAATGCTTTAAACAGCGTTACAGAAAAAGACCAAATAAAACACGAATAACGAAAATGAGGACCATTTAAAACATTCGATACAAATGATGACCATTTTAAATATTCTGTCAAAATGAAGATTATCCACAACAAACACTATGAAAATGATGACCAAAAATGTATTTAAGCGTGTAATTTTTTAGTCTAGAAAGTTATATATATATATATATATATATATATATATATATATATATATATATATATATAAAATTATCAGTACACCTATATTTATTAATTTTTCATACAAAAGATATTATACGTGTTAACCGATATTTTTTAAGAAACTAATACTCTTTCTCGATTAATAGTTACGATGTGATATTAGTGTAAAATATATTTAATTTAATTTAAGGATAAAAATATTTAAAAGAGAGTGGATATTCCATTTTAGATTATTTTTCAACATGTTTTTTCCTCTAGTTTTCTCTTCATCTCACAATTCCCTCTTCTTTCTTATTGTTCTCCCTAACGTGAGAAGTTTATAACATATTGTGGTAAGAAATAATTCTCATCTCCCTTTTACCAATCAGTAATTTGAATCTGAATCGGAGAAGAGAGAGACGCCTGCGGGTTTCGGCAACGGCAGATAAGAAGTGGAGGAACCGAGTTAAGTTCCGAATCGCGAAACTCAGATATCGAGGTTTGAGAATTGCGGAATGTCTCTGAAACCGTCGTACTCGGCGGAGAATCTGATGCTTCCGGTATCGGATCCTCCCAACGAAGAAGACAGAGAGAGGCTTTTGAAGAGCGATAGTAAGACCTTCCGAGGACGAAGGATTTACGCTGCCATCTCTTACATGTCATGTGCAGGTTCAGCTCACTCTTATTATTCAGTTTTTGGTGCATTTTGTGTTCTTTTAATTCTCCAATTATTTAACTAATCGCAAAAATTAACACCACATTTCATTCTCCGCGTGTTTTTAGATTTTGATTAATTACTTGCTAATCTCAGTTTTTTGTTGCCTTGTAGTGCTCTTGATACTGTTCAATAAAGCTGTTCTTTCCTCTTATGGCTTCCCGTCTTCGAGTATCGTCACGCTTCTTCAGGTTGTTCTACATTTTCATTTTCATTATTATTATTTGCATTAAAATTATAGTTCTTTCCACTCTGAACAATAGGAAATTATGAACTGGACTAGAATGTCGGGGGAGGAAAATGTCTGGGACTCCTTTGTTTGCCAAAGGTTAAAATCAAATGGTTAGAATTGGACTATGATCAGGCTCATGATATTCTTGATGTAAGGGTAAATCACCTGTTTGGAAAGAAAGTCCTTGGAACTGCATTCAATCAGTCAATCTCTTTTACATGCAACATGTGATTTGAAGTGATAACGTTAATGTATGTTTTAAGAACTTAGAGGAAAGATTAACAGTTTTAAGGATTTTTTTGGTTTTTCCTCATCTTGTCACTACAAGAATGCTTGGCTGATTATACTCCTGTTACAGTCCTTAGTTTCTCAGTGATTGAGAATCAATCTATGAGACATGTAAATAAGGTTAAACTTTCACCTTGATGCCACTTTCCATGATTAAGGGATATAATTTATGTCAAAATTCTTTGGAGAACCAAAATGATGACTCATGTAGCTTCAGGGTATGTTTGGGGAAAAGGGAAGAGGGGACAAATTTAGAATTTAATTTGAATGCACAAATGATGCAAAGGTTTTTACACCATATTAAAATCACAAATTATCGTGCGTTGACTTCCAGTCGCAAATTTTAATCGCTATAATCCAATCATAAGTTGCCATGAAAGATTAGTTTGTAACTTTTTTAATAACTACTTAAAAAGTCATATTTATGATTATTCTTGATTGTTTGCAGTATTTAATTTTTTGCCACTGCATGAAAATTAAACTAATTTATGAAGAGATAGTATATGCATTGAGTGTAAAGAATTCTTTCACTATCATCTATTCATGGACAGTCATGAATAATAATTTGTTAAATTTTACAATAACTACCTTAGAGATCATATGATGATTTCTAATCTATTGACACCACATAGTAATTAAACTCTAAATATATACTAATTTATCATTTTATTTCTTTAGTCTTAAAAATTTATAAAACTAGAGAATGCTTTTTCGAAAACAAAAATTTCTCCTCCTTCAGATTTAGGAGATTAAAATGGAGGTTTAATCTATAAATTGACTGTGCTACAGTAAGCTTGCATTTTCATTTTATTTATTGACTCTCACTATTTTTCCCAGTTTGCTACTGTGCCATGCCATATCTTCCTCCGATTTGCTCTATCCATGCTTTTGAGCTTCTTTCTCAACTGAAACTTAGGTTTCTAGCAATCAAACAAAATCCCTACAGTAGTTGAAGTTCTTAAATTAAGGTTTATACAAGTTAGTTAAAGAAATAATGCAAAAGTTACATTTCACACTTGATATTGAAATGGTATATTAAATGTCAAATGTGTACGAAAGTGTGTGGTTTCTATACCTTGGTTGACCACTTTGGCCCTGCAACTTGAATACAAATCAAATCATCCTGGATCTTCATTAGACCTTTTTCACACTTTTAAACATAATTCTACGCTTCTTACCACTGCAGATGGTATGTTCATGTTGTTTTCTTTATGTATTGAGGCGCTGGAGGATGATTTCTCTCATAGCAGGCGAATCAGTTATTACAGCAGATAACTCGAAGAAGTTTGTGCCACTGAGGACTTTGAAGCACACTCTTCCTCTAGCAGGAGCATATTTACTTTACATGGTATGCCCTTCCTTTTATTTGTAGGAAAAATTTTCGATTGTAATTTGTTCTGTTTTTTTATTTTTTCATCCACTTCTGTTCAAAAGTTAGTCACTATGGAGTCTGTTCGTGGAGTAAATGTTCCAATGTACACCACCCTTAGGAGGACCACAGTGGTATTTACAATGCTTGTAGAATATATGCTGATGGGGCATAGGTACACATCTTCTGTCGCTTTCAGGTAGATTACTTTTTTTCAATTGCATGATATGACATACAGAATTACAGATCCATATTGTGCTCAAATAAATTTTTGATTATTTAATGCATGTGAAATTTTGGTGACGTATGTGAAATGTATAATTTAGGTAGAGTGGAAAATGTTCCACAGTCCTAGAAATACAATAAACCATTCATGTATCTTCTCCTAATAGCTTATCTTAACATAGAATTGGACACTATACGACCAAGTGGTTAGTGGTTAGGCTCGTGCACTGTGCATTGTTGATACTTAAGCCCAGTGGCCTTTTGCAAGAAAGGGCATTGGGAGACTAATTTAGTGACAAAATATTTTTAGGACTAAAGCAGTGAAAAAAGAATCTGAAGGATTAATTTGGTGGCTAAAACTTTTTAGGAACTGATGTTTTGTAATGACTGGTGTTTCTTTGGATGACCAAACTGAGTGAGTGTTTGCTCAAAAGAAAAACTAATGGTTATCTGTTTATTTATATATTTGTCTCCCTTTTGTCCATTATAACTCAATGAAGTTAAAGTTGAAAATTGTTCTTTGATTGAGCATCTCCCTGATTCCTTCATTTAACTGAAATTTGTAAGGTTGTTATCAGTGTTGGCTTGATTGTCTTCGGTGCATTTATTGCGGGAGCACGGGATTTCTCCTTTGATACCTATGGCTATGCCCTTGTTTTCCTGTCAAACATCACCACAGCTATATATCTTGCAATGATAGCCCGTGTTGGTCGTATTCCTATCCTATCTCTCGTTCAGAAACTGGAAGTTCTATACCCTTTGTCTTAGTTGGACTGCTGTTTCTTATTTGCTTTGCATTGTGTCTTTTTTTCAGGAAAAACTAGTGGCCTTAATAGCTTTGGCCTTATGTGGTGCAATGGTAAGCTGATCGATTGTACAAAATGTCCTATCAAACTTTTCTTTTCGGTGGTAAAAGCAATTTTGCTTCTAACATCTCTGTGATTTGAAATATTTTTTTCTTTGGTGATATAGGTATCATATGTGGGCCCTTTTTGTTTATTTGGACATTAGTACAGGGTGACTTGAAGATGACACTCAACTTTCCATACCTTTTTTCACCTGGTTTTATTGTATGTTACGGTTGGGCTTTCTCCATTTACTAATTAGCAGTATTGATCCTTACTTGCCAAAATATAATTTTTTCTATCCTTCAAAGTTGTCTAGAATTAATCATATAATCAAATTTCTTCTTCCCTCTTCTGCACTTTGCTAGCTTGGGCTATTTTCTGTCTCATTTTGTTGGAAAGAGGGTTATATGCTTATGCAGTAAAGTACACTTGAAAAAGTGCAAACAGGCCTAGTGTGATTTCTATCATGTGTTCCACATAGCTATTCTGTTGACAATTTGATGGTATTTTGTAGCAATCTGCTGAGCATTTTGGCTCATTTTAACTGCGTGGCCAAAGTTTTTTTTTTTTTTCATCAATTTAAATGTCCATAACGTTAGTTCATAGAGAAACAACTGCCAAATGGGTTATAGCAATCTGGTTCAAGTTTTAAAATCCAGGTTCGTCTTAATATTTATATTTTGACAAGCTGTAGTTTTTATGTGTTTTGGGGTGCAGGTTGTTTTGTTTTTTTCCTGCATACTTGCTTTCTTCCTGAATTACAGTATTTTTCTGAACACAACTCTCAATTCAGCTCTGGCTCAGACAATATGTGGTAATCTGAAGGTTTGTTCACTCGTTAGCTGTGTTGCCATAAATGTGTTTTGTATTGTTCCAGATTGGCACTGATAATGTATAAGCGTTCTATTTTATGGTGTCATCATAGTACCTAATTACTGCATTGACTTTTGCAAGGACCAAGTAGGTGGAGTGAATATTTTCTGGTAAATTATAAATTTGACAATTATTAGGGTAGAAACAGAGGTGCGGTGGTGCACTTGCCTATTAAAACTTGGAAACTGGGGAAATCTACTAGTACTTTTTGGTGTGGAGTGAGAGAGAGAGAGAGGGAGCAAGTATAAGGAACTATTAATTGCTTATGACATTGGTTCGTGTTAAGAGGATAGGGTGCACTTGGTTGTGAGGCAATTCGAACTGTACTCTCTGAATAGTGAGGGGTATTTAAATATGAATTTGGCTCTCGTATTCGTCAGAGAGGATAAATTGTAATGATAAATGTACATTAAACAATTGATGAAAAAGAAGACTTCACATTTTAGTGCAGAATAGTTGTTTCTGATTGATGGGTCATAGTAATGATCTTTGATTGACATAGGGAAACCCTTAATTAAGACTTAGTGCTAGAGTAGGATTTTATCTTTGGTTCCTCCCTTTTTATTGAATCAAAATATGCCACTTCTCAACACAATATTGTGCTTTGTTTCTTATTTTAGAATACACCAAAGATAGGATATGTTTACCTGACGCGGCCTACTTAAAACTTACTACAATATCTTCATTTTAATTGGATTAAGGTATATATTGTGGTGTAAACTCATTTCTACAGTCCTTCTTACATTCATTTTAGATTATTGCCATAGTTGAGGATTGTATTTGATTTTTATGCACGGACTCTAAATATTCTGAATAAATAAATGTCCAGGATCTATTCACTATTAGCTTTGGCTGGATAATTTTTGGTGGGCTACCATTTGATTTTGTGAGTATTCTTGTCCCGACTGATTTTTTATCATTTGAGGTATTTTTCTTGTTGATATGCCTTTTTGTTGCAGTGGAATGTATTGGGACAACTTCTGGGTTTTGTGGGCTCTGGTTTATTTGCCTACAATAAGCTCATCGGCAAATAACTCCCTCAAGTTTGTGCAGTTGATGTATTCATGGGTTAGGAACTACCATTTGCATCTGTTATCTGACCTTCACTACATCCCTTTACAAGGAGAACCTTTAGAAGGAGAAATATCTGAATTGATTCTACAGTACTCTAATCTAATTTATAGGGAGATTTTGTTGTCAAAATTGATATCAATACATATCTCATGGCCTTAGTACATTCTACCTGCCTTTGATCCAGCGATGAGTTCACCTACATGGAGGGAATTTTTTTGAGTTTACATGTATTTATTCATTTTTTTTGGGTGGTTGAAGAAGTCAGGATCAGAGAAGGGACAGTAAGCTTAACAGTTTTTGAGGTTCGAATGTAGGATATAGATATCCATTTCTGGACTTCACATGTATCTGTTCGTTATACTTTTGGGAAAGTAAGCTAAACGAGAGTCAATTATAAGATCATATTTATATCCCAAACAGAACTTATGCTGCTTCTCTTTGGTCTCTCGATTTTTTGCCCCATGTATCTCATTTTTATTTTATCGAATAAAATAATAACTACCGAAAAAATTGCTTACTTACCGAAATAGCTGAAATGTCTGCAATTGTATTATACCAATTCAATTTTATTTGAATAATTAAAAGCCAAAGGTCAAATATAAATAGTTTAAATGGTTTAATTTTAAATTTCACAAAGATAATAATTTTAAATTATTGTTGCTTTCTTTATCTGACATCTAAGTATTTTTTACTGTTTTTTACTCCTCTAAAATTATATATTTAAAATTGCAAATGTCGTTAAAATTAACTTTTTAAATTTGTTTTTAATTTTTTATATACAGTGGAAATTAAATTGCCCTGTCCAAATTAAGAAATTTAAATTAAAAAGGTTTGAATTGATTCATACAAACAAAAATTAAAACAATACTAATTACAAGCATCACCAAATACTCAAAATTTTGAAATTTCTCACTCGATCCAACTTAAAAATTGTATTTAGCATGGTTTATGATTGATTAACATTCTCATCAATTACAGGTAACATGATGTGGTAAAAAGAAAAAATAAAAGAGAATAAATGTGTAATAAGTGTAAACAAAATTAAGGTCTATGTGTATCATTGTTTTTTTTATGTAATATTCTCTTTTTAACTCACTAACCAATCCTTTAAACTAAGCTAGTCCTTTTCAATTCTAAGATTATGGAGCACAAAAATACATTCATTTATCCAATATTTTTTTACTGAATAACATATTATATATTTATTTATCCAATACATATATATATATATATATATACATGTATTATGTATATATTATAAACAAATAACAATAATTGTAATAATGTCATTGAGACACAAACAGAGATAAATGTCTTGATGTTGTTAAAATTGACTTTTACTTTATTTCTTAATTTCTCAACTTGATTTTATAAAATTTAATCATGTCTATAGCATGTGTTTATTTCTCTTCCCTGATAAGTAAAAGAGAAGGAAGAGCAGGGGGCGCGAAATAACGGTTACAGAAGTTTGGGCGGAACGTAACCGTCATCAATGTCTGCAGAAGCCACTCTGCGACAACCGTTCTCCGCCGATCGGTGTCAGTCACTGAGGAACGCTGGCTCGATTTCCACGTTAATTATTCGTTTGGTTCAGATTTACAATCTCCCTCTGGTTCCTACAAACACCATGGATTAATGAATCACAATCCAGCCTTCGTGATGAATGTGGGTGAGGGAAGCATAATGATTCTTTCCAACGGAAGCTATCAACGATCCTCCAGCATGACCAACAAAGACGACACATTTTACTACAAGCCTCCTTCCGAAACGCTCAACCTCTCCATAATCAAATTGGACGCCTCTTCCTTCCGTAATTCGATTCTCTTTCTCCTATTTTTGGAACTCTTCTCAATTTTTTTTTCTCTCGTTTTATTTTCGTCAAACGTTCCTGGACATTGAATTCATGCACGATTCTGTTTGCAGGTATTGAAGTCGCAAATGAAGCAACTGTTGCAAAACTCAAGCAGGCTGTGGAGGAGATTTTCGCTCATGTGCCTCTGAAGGGCGCGGGGAAAATATTGTGGTGTGTATTAATTGATTAATTTAATAAATATCTTACGTATGTTTCTAAATGTGTAATTTCGCTAATTTAGTTTTGTAAATTCTATGCGTTTTGATTATAGGTAAAACAGGGGAGTTTTGTTAGTTTTTTTTTTTTTTTTAATTCTGGAGTTTCTATTTACTTAATTAGTTTATCATCATAATATGTTGCCTGGTTTTTTATTTGAATTATTATTTATTTGTTTATGTAGGCCACTTGTTTGGCGGCAATTCTGCTTATCCTATCAAGGACATAAATTACTTACAGAGACGGATTACCTTCGAGATTATGGCATCAAGGATGGTGACCAGGTTTGTGTCAGATTTATTGAAGAGCCAGTTTCATCCTTGTAGGCCTTCACAGAGACTATGATTATATTTTTCGTGTGACTTTGACGTGAAAATAATACATTCTACCCAAGATCTGAAAATGGAGTCTAAACTTTGTTTTTACTGTACTATAGTTTCTTTCTTATGATGTGTTGTGCTTAGGATGTAGAACTTAGAAGCCTGTGGCGCTCATGACCCTTGACTCATGTTTGTTTTGGTCTTTGCAGCTTCATTTCGTGCGCCATATATCTGACACTGGCAGTTACCAGAGTAAGCAGTCAAAGAAACGAGATTTCAATTTGAAAAATAAACACAGGAGGTATGCAGTTTTCAATATAACCATACAAAACATTCTGTTTCATCTTGCTTGTGATGAAATTTGGCTTTTGTACTGGCGTTGTAGAAAATCAGCTCTATCAGGCTATGAGCTATCTACCCTAGAACTTTGTCTCATTTCTAATTAAACTGTGTTGATGCATTGTGGTGCCTTCCAAATGAAATTCACGAAATAATACACGATCCGTTTTAATTTAACCTTTTCAGTTACATGTCAAATATTGACATAAGTAGATGCTGCAGACTTGTACAGTGTGTTTCTTTATTAAAGATATAAAATTTAAAATCATAGAATACACCATAGTTAGAGAGGTCTTAAATATGTGATATGCCTCGAAGATTACCATTATGATTATTTTATTAGAACTTAAAATGAATTTCTTTGAAACGGTGTGGAACCACTAAGATGGGAAATTTGGAAATTTGTCTTGTTGAATTTCATGCACGTTGCTATAATGTTCTCAAACAAGTCCTTACACTACTTGGATGATATCAATGGAGGTGCAGGTCATCTCATCAACTGAATATATATCAACGGGCAGAACTTAACGATGACGAAGACGACATTGGTTTGAATGGTATAGTCATAGAGAAGGGGAATATCCAGAAGTACAAGGCCGAACAAATTCGAGGAGGAAAGAGCTGGTTATCTAGTTTTTTGGGAAGACTGTTCTCAAACAGCCGTCTGCCAGTTGTGAGAAGACAAGGAACTGAGGGTAGGATTTGCTGCTCAATGATAGCCAGATTTATTGTGGGCAGTTTTACAAAAACTAGAAGAGTTCTACGCTATTGGAGGAGGCAGCATTACTCTCGGAGACCCACATGGAGAGAATTTTGATGAAGTTTGCACTTTAATCATTTTAACCTCTTGTCTTTATACCCCTGTAAAGAATTTTTCAACAGTACTTGCTTTGGTTAGTTTATTGTCTTCAGCGATAGAGACAATAATAACAGGACGAAACACAGGCTCGTACCATATTGCGATTGGACTCTCACTGTACAGAACGATGTGCCTTGGGAATTGTAGTAGAACTCACAATGCTAAAGTCTATCAGCCACGGCAAACCTTTAGATTACTTAGTTGCTGCAGTTGGGGTCAAAGCCTACCTACAATGAAACGGTTTTTCAGTTGCTTTAATGTAACTAAGGGTAAGGATTTCCTACCAACTTGTGGTAAGGTAGAAAGTCATTAAAATTGTTGGTTTGTTTAACTCAATTGCAGCTGATTTTGACCGTGACATTCTTGTGCACTTAATGCTACGGCATTTTCGTTTTAACTATTCAGTCCACATTCTTGTCTTACTTGCAAGTAAGCTACCCCGAATCTGTGTATTTGGGCCTAGGGAGAATTAAGTGGATAGGTGTTAGTTGGGTAGACAATAAATGGGCCAAGGCCTGATCCATTTAGATGTGGAACATTCCAACTTGATTGAGTGTCCAGCTTCCAGACTCCATTAGCCAGCCACTGCCATACAACCTCATGAATTTGTGTGGCGAAGAATTTAGATAGCCCTCCTCTCAAATCCTCTTCTTCTCTACAATCCAATCCTCAGACTGAGCTGAGACACACATCCTAATCCCAAAGCATTAGCCATGGCAAACATGATTATGGCTTCCACCAAACCTTTGGTTCCAATCTACGCTAATTCTCGTTCTCCCACAGCCAAACTTCCCATTCTCCAATTATCACTCCCCAAAGTCCCAACCCTTAAACTGAAACTCCCAGTTTCAAAGCCCCAAATGCTATCCCTCCTGGGCGGAATAGCACCACTGATTTTGGCTCAGCCCTCCCTCGCAAGCGAAATAGAGAAAGCTGCACTATTCGACTTCAACCTGACCCTGCCCATTATAATGGTGGAATTTCTGTTTCTGATGGTTGCGCTGGACAAAATATGGTTCACCCCACTTGGGAAATTCATGGACGAGAGGGACGCGATGATCAGGGAGAAGCTAAACAGCGTGAAGGACACGTCGTCGGAGGTGAAGCAGCTGGAGGAGAAGGCGAATGCCGTGATGGCGGCTGCTCGGGCGGAGATAGCGGCGGCGCTGAACGCGATGAAGAAGGAGACGCAGGCTGAGGTGGAAGAAAAGATTGCGGAGGGAAGGAAGAAAGTGGAGGCTGAGCTGCAAGAGGCTCTGGCTAACTTGGAGAGGCAAAAGGAAGAAACCATCAAGTCCCTTGATTCCCAGATTGCAGATCTTAGCGAGGAGATTGTTAAAAAGGTTCTTCCCGTTGCTTAAATATATGTATGTAATTTTCATTTCAATCCCCCACCCCCACCAAAGAAGAATTCATAGTTTCTACCTTTTCTCCTTTGGATGTGCCTCTTGTTTAATCGCTACACTGGTCAATGTAAAATCCGATATTCACGTTTGAATTACCAACCTCCCCGAGCCGTGCTTGGTTCTAAATAGGTTGCAATTTTTGACAATTTTTTATATTTTGAAAAAATGCACCCGTAATTGCGCTTGCAGTGAGTTAAAAAATCTTTATATTGCAGCTGCATTTGTGGTTGGGAATCATGCAGCTATGTGCATCCCTTGTCGTTGTATGTCAAAATTTTTTGGGCAAGGAAACAGTAACAAGTTTTCAGGATCGATCTTTGCCTAGACATTGAGTTATAATTTTGTTTTGGGAATGTGTTGGTGCTTTTGGTTTATGACGAAGAATGGAAGCTGTGACATGTGTGTTTCTGAAAGGCTGCTGGAGATTCTGCAGAACCTTTGATTAGTGTACATTGAAGGAAAATGAATTTATGGATAGAATCTAAGTGGGTCGTTAGGAAGTATCATGTGGATTCGTTTGGTTAATTTGATTGTTTCCTAACAAAGCATTACTAATATTAAAAATCAATGTGGCCTAAAGGATTGCTTAATCCATGCGACCCCCAGAGTGCAGTGAAAAGCATTTGGCTTGATTTTCTCATCAAAGGTCAGGTTAAGCGATGCCTATGCCAACGGAAATTAAACAGAATAACAGGATACTCCTTAAAAGAACAAGGAAATATGGTTAATTAATGCTCTCCTTAAAACCAGTCGCTGCTGCAATTTTTATGTATTTACGTTTTCAATAGGTTACTGAGAAGATTCAAATCCCATGAAGTTTAATATGATATCTTAGAACCACAGCCAGTCATTGCCAGAAAAAGGAACGTATTCAAAATTTTCAAACCTTATTTCCAAATGGATATCTTCTTCGCTGCTGTGTGCTTGAGCTTCTCATAAGATTTCATTGTCAACTCGATTATATATAGAGAGAGAGAAATCATTACATCCATGGATGTCAAATTTTTTAGTTAACTCCTACCGTTATAGATAAAAGTCTAACTGCTTTTTTTGGTACCATTCATCTATTGTATCCTATCCTTAATATATTATAAAATATTAAAATTAGTATATGTTAATATATTTTAAAGACATATTTGAGAGATAATATGAAAAAACTGAATGGAGAATTCAAATTTTCTAAATATAAACAAGTTAGCTCTATCAAATTCTTTTTTCAATAAATTGTTCTATATTCGTTAAAATGATGTAAGGTTACATAGACTCTCGAATCATCAAGAAATAAAAGAAATAACTTAAAATTAATTTATGTAAAGTTAAGTACACTCTCAAGTATTGAAATAAACCGATGTTCACATTGAGCCTACAGTGATCATCCTTTATCATGACAAAAATCATTTAAAAAAAAGTTTTCTATTTTTTACTCTTGTTGACTGTTGTATAATAATTTGGTTATTTATGTATTTTGATTCTCTATCTGATACTAATGAATTACTAAACTTTATTACTGTGCGTTGCTATTTTGTATCATTTTGAAATTGAAACTTTGAAGTATTATTCTATTAATAATATTTTGTAAAACCTATGTCACTATAATTTTTAATATTATTTTTTCTACGGTGTAAACTCATTTGTTTACAATTCCACTCCTACAATCAAGTTTATAGAAGTTTTACCATTTAGGAAAACTTTCAAGCTTGACAACCTTGATTGCATGATGAGAAAAATGGGAAAAAAATAAATTTAAAAATTTGATTCTTTTTTATATAAGTATTGATTGGTTGGGTTTCTCCTAGTTTATTAACCTTTTTGGACTTTGTTGATAATAATTCCTAATTCGCCTGCTGAACTGATTGAGCATGTGGATCAGCTTTGCAGTGTGGATGGGATGTCTCGGAATTGATCATTCAAACCCATACTTAGAAATCAATATTTTGTAAGAAAATAATGATATTTTAATTTATTATTTTTTATTTATTTTTAATTTATTATTTTAATTACGGTCACCATTAAATCATTATTCATATTATTAAAAAAAATTAAAATAAATAATCTAATGATAATTAAAATAATAAATAAAAAATGAATAAAAAAATAAATTAAAATATCATTATTTTCGATAGAAAGAAAAATAAAGAACTATAATCACTCTAAATTCTAGTGACCCATCTCCTATCTCCTGTTAAATCTCAACCCCTGTAATTGTTTAACTTAATTTGGATATAGCAACTTTACCTCACTTTCAAGCCCAATTTATGTGCATGAAATATCAACTTCCAACAAACTTTGGTAATTATTTATGCAACATGGAAAATAACTAGAACTAATAATATAATAAAGATTATTTATTTTTAAATAAAAATATAAGTTCAAAATTAATAAAAATTAAAATCACAACCACCATAGAGCATTCTCGTGGACAAAATAAAAATAAAAGTTATAAACAATATCATATAATATAATTAATTATAAACTTATTTCAATGATAAGTTTCTGCTGTGCTAAGATGTGATTTGGTGTTACTATTTTAATCCTTTATGCAATTTTTTATTTTTTTATTTTGTTGAGTGAAAGTTCCTTTACGCATAATGACACTAGGCTTTTGTGCTTCCACGCTTTATTAATACAATTTTCATATATCGTTACGTTTGCATGATGTGATCACTCTCTTTGTTAAAATATTCCATAAAATTATTGAAATATGAGAAACTGAGTAAAACCTCATAACCTATTTACACAAATTGAAACTCAAAAAATAACATAATACATCACAGGTTCTTGCAATGTCGGAGTCAAATATGAGTTAAAAGTGATATCATAATTTTTTTTATATGAATTTACTCATGATTTGTTTTGTATAGCTCCACTCAAATGAACACATCTTACATTCTAAAATATAATCATGACAATTACTTATTCCAACCTTTTTCTCAGTTTAAAGCAGTTTTCCAACTTTTTTTTTCCTTTTCTAGTTGTAGATACATATCACACGTACTCAATTTCTGTTTTCATAATAAAAAAACACTCTTGGTTGAAAATTATAATAAATATTAATTTTAACTTGATTATTAAAAACTATCGTATGGTTTATGAATGAAAATCAAACATATTACATGTCAATATAATACCAATTTTTTTTTTAGACTTAAATACCTTTTTGTCCTCATTTTCGTAGTATTTGTTGCGGATGGTCCTCATTTTCAAGAAAGACGAAAATAAAAAAATTTCCCTAATTGCAAAATTACCCCTAAATTGAAAAATTAACGTTAATTAACACACCCTAATACAAATTGTGCCACGTGTACAATGCTCCGTTAATGATTTAAACGGCGTTACAGAAAAGGATCAAATAAAATACGAATTGCGAGAATGAGGATCATTCTAAACATTCGATAAAAATAAGGACCATTTTAAATATGATGTGAAAATGAAGATCATTCACAACAAACACTACGAAAATAGGAAAAAAGTATTTAAGCCTTTCTTTTACCAAAATTTTAATCTTATCAAAATAATCACGTCACCTGCTGAAATGTCATTCCTGCCCTTAAGTTTTGTAATTATTATTTTCATACAAAAATAACACAAACCCACACGACCTTAGTTTAGTTCTGGTTTCTGTTCTTTTTTATTGAATTTGTGTAAACCTAACAAGTTTCCCAGTGCTCCCGCTCGCTAAAAGACACTTCTTTCTTCTTCTGAGTACGTGCCCAGTGAATTTGGTACCTTTTTTTGTTTCTGAATTTTTTGTTTTTGACTTCTGCTTGTTTTTCATGTTCAAATTTTATATTTTTCATATATGTATATTTACCTGATTTTTATATTACTGTTCTTTAGTTCTGAGAAGGCGAAAAGTAGTTTAATGTTTGCATGTGTTAGCATGGTTGGTTGTATCAGTGACTGAACCGCTACTTTTGTATTCTAAGTTGGAGTTGTGTTTAGGAGACTACCTCAGTTCTTTGCAAGTAGAGCTTTAGAGGGATTGACTCTGGCTTTAGTTGCCGCAAGATTGAATTTTTGAGGTTCAGCAGGGAAATGATCCAAATGAATACTATGCTGTATTATTTTGAGTAGTGACTCGGTTTGATTCCTGACAATTTTAGAGGAAAATATATTCGTCTTTAAAAATATAGAAGTCGTTTTAATCCCTAGAGTCATCTATTTTCTTTCTGCTGAGAAGAGAAAGAACATGTATGGGGTGTGTCTGATTTTTATGGATTGTGTGGGTTTTTTATATGTTATATTTCTCACGGAATGATGTCTCGCCCCTTTTAAGGATCATCCTCTCTCAGCCTTGTGAGGGATGAATTTGGGTATGAATATAGTACTTTTTAGTCAATTTTTTATTTTTTACTCCGGTAATGAAAAGGTATCTTGCTATTCTAGGCGAATATTCATGATAATTTGCTGGATTCTTCTTTTATTTTGTGTCGTGCTTTTTTCATTTCTGCTGAATTATTTTATGGATGTTACAACATCAGATTGAAGAATGGCGCAAGATATTGGTAATCCACCAGTTCCTTTTGATTTTGAACTCTTGGTTGATGATCCTGAGAACCTTGGAACTGTCAAAGCCTCATCTAGCAGCACAGACCCATGGATTGAACCTGAAAGGTTAAAACTCAGACACAGGATTGGCCGGGGACCCTTTGGCGATGTTTGGTTAGCAACTCATCATCAGTCAACTGAAGATTATGATGAGTATCATGAAGTTGCTGCCAAGATGCTACCTCCTATCAGAGAGGAACATATGAAGACTGCATTAGAGAAATTTTTTGAGTTATATTTTCAGTGCCAAGGAGCGGCTAGGGTGTGCTGGCTACTTGGGATTTCAATTTTAAATGGAAGGGTTAGATATGGATTATGCATTATATTCAGTATATGGGAGATCTTTAACTTCCTTTTTGAGACTTTGCTATATAGCTAATATATTTGTTTATATTCACAGATATGCATCATTATGAATTTTTATGAGGGTTCGGTTGGTGATAAGATGGCTAGACTCAGAGAGGGAAGGATTTCATTGCCTGATGTTCTTAGGTAATGAGAGTTTGGTGTGTTTGTTAAAATATTTTTACATGTTATCTTTATAATACATGGTGGAGAGGGAAAAATATTGTTCAATGCTAAGGTTGTGGAATGGGCTTCAGGTACGGTATCGATCTGGCTCAAGGTATTATGGAACTTCACTCAAAAGGGATCCTAGTTCTCAACCTTAAACCATCCAACGTGCTTCTCAATGATACTGATCAAGCAATACTGGGAGATGTTGGTATTCCAAATCTTCTCTTCGGTTCCTCATTCCTAAGCTCAGATACTGCCAATAGGCTTGGTAGTCCAAATTACATGGCTCCAGAACAATGGCAACCAGAAGTCAGAGGCCCTGTATCCTTTGAAACAGATTCATGGGGATTTGGGTGCACTATTGTGGAAATGTTGATTGGTAATCAACCTTGGTATGGGTGTCCTGTTGGTGAAGTATATCGATCAGTTGTTGAAAAGTATGAAAAACCCCAGATTCCCAGTGGCCTTCCTTCTTCAATTGAAAATGTCCTCAGTGGCTGCTTTGAATATGACTTGAGGAATCGCCCTTCAATGGTAGATATTCTGTCTGTCTTTAGAAGGTATGTTAGTTTCAACGTTTAAAGGAAGTTTCTATGATTAGGTGGCCTTTTTTTATACATATAGCCTACTATGGTAGATATTCCAAGTTAAGTTACATTTCTTTTGGGTCACATGTATTTTTTCCTAACCTTTCTTGACATTCATATTTTGGAAAATTGTCGTTGAAGTTGGGATTTTAACCTGCATTTGACATTAAAACCTGCATTTTCTAGGATGATATGAAAACCTGCATTTGATATGCTCCAGGTCAGTTGGCCTGGGCATGAACGGGAGTGTTGTTGAGTTACCTCAACTCACCCTTGCTCCAGTTTCAGCTTCCTTAATTAAAAGGGGGTGTTTAGTCCTACAACAACTAGAGAAACAGCTTAATAAGAGCTTACAACGCTCAGGTAGTCCTCACCAGTTCTAAAAATTACGTTTTTTTTATGGTTTAGTGTCATGAGTACATCGTCTGAATAAACATAATATTGTTTAGATCAATCAATTATAATTTACGATTGTACATGACTGCATAACATGTGAAACATTTTGTTTAGTTGAAAAAACACCAAGACAAAGCATCTGGTGCCATATCATCTAGCTGGTGATGTTGTCCACTCATTGTAACTTGAATCTTGCAAAGCTTGATTGTGAACTTTGAACATTTAATAGACAGTGAATTTGTTGAGAATTAAACTGTTCTACACTTGTGTTTAAAAATAACCTGAGATATTTTTTTGTTCTAGAAAGTGTTAAAGCTGTGGGAAAAGCCTGCATTTGTTTCTTTCCAAGCATGATTACTTCACTGGAATTCTATTTATATATTCAGTAGTTCTTTATTTGTAATTGTTCTGCCTACCTTGCAGCTCACGGAATGCAGTAGTCAATGATGGAGGATGGAGATATCTTGGAATTCACAAAACATTAGCAAAATCAAGTAGCACAGGCTACACACAGTGGTCCCTCTCAAAGGATCATCTTCAGGTGGGCGACACAGTGCGCTCTAGAAAGCCTTCCAATTCATGCAATCCACAGAACATGGAGGTCCCAGAAGGAAATGTTGTCGGTAATGCAGATCATGGATTTGTTTTAGTGAGGCTCCATGGAGTTCATGACCCTGTAAGGATTCACGCGTCAACTCTTGAACGTGTCACCAATGGTTTAGGAGCCGGGGATTGGGTCCGCATCAAAGAAGAAGATGATAAACACTCGCCAGTGGGTATTCTTCATTCTATCAATCGTGATGGAAGAGTGACTGTTGGATTTATAGGCCTGCGAACTCTTTGGAAAGGAAACTCTTCAGAACTTGAAATGGCAGAGTCTTACTGTGTGGGGCAATTTATTAGGCTGAAACCCAATGTTCTAAGTCCCCGGTTTGAATGGTTGCGTAGAAGGGGAGGTACCTGGGCCACTGGTAAGATCTCTTGGATCCTACCAAATGGATGTCTAGTTGTGAATTTCCCAGGCATGTTGAACATCTGGAATGCACCAAACACTTTTTTGGCTGATCCCTCTGAGGTTGATGTGGTTAGTTTCAATAATTGTCCAAATATGGTAGAAAAGTATCAACATGTAGAGGATCACCACTGGGCAATTAGACCTGTTCTTATTGCATTTGGCCTTCTTAGTACTGTTAAACTAGGGATGTCAATTGGAAAGAAAATTGGCAGGAACATGAATGTGAATGCAATGGAGAATGAAAATCATTATACTGATAAAAGCCAGAATGCTAGCAGCCCTACTTCTACATGGACATCTTCAGTAGCTAACATCCTTTTCAGAGAAGGTGTTAACATGTCCACTGGCCGCTAGTTTTTACCCCTTCAATCTCAATATTATCGGATATCTAACTTCTGAAGGTGTTCATCAGTTGTTCTGCCATGTTGCTGTTTGACAAACATCTCACTTGAGAATTGTAATTATGTATAGATGCCAACATGGCCAACACTGAATGTAAAAATTGTACAAATGCCTTGCAAACAAAAGTTCATACTTAGTTTCCATAAAATGTAAACACACTGGAAAATTCATGATATACTTGTCCAGATTTTAATAAAGCATGAAATAAGCAACTAATGAAGGTATAATTAATTAAATTTTCTGAAGCATTGTACCGTTGAAGTTGTGAAGTATGTTGATAAATGCTTGCAAGATACTCTCCTATACATTCTAAACACATTTATTAAAATTTGCAATAAGGTATTGGTTTCACATTTTATTTAATTATTTTTTGTTATTTTCTGTTTCAACTGTCTTTTTTTTAAGATTTTTACTTAAATACTGTTTTCAAAGTTTAAAACAGTATTAAATTATGCAAGCTGTGAACGCACGTACAGTTGTTTAAAGGCAGTGAAAGTGGCACCCTTTCCCACTAGCCCACTATCACGAAGACAAATTTAAGACACTGTCGCAGAGAATCTGATACGATTAGACCTGCACTTCTGCTTTTGGGTTTTGGACACTAAAATAAGTAAAGAGGTACTGTACTCTACAAAACATTGTTGTTATCACAGGTAACTTTTCTATTACTCTTTTGTGCTTATTGATATATCGATATGTAAAAAATGGAAAGAATTGTTAATTTTAAAGGAAAAAAGGGGAAGGAGTCTCTCCTTAAACGTATCTGAGAGATTCAATAGACTGAATAATAAATCCTATAAATGATTTTGATACTATTTAAGGAAGATAATGTAAATTATTATCCGTAGATAAATACAACAAAAGCAAAGATTTGAAGAGGCTATTCCTAAACAAAGTAAGGTAGGTGTTGTTTTTGTTCCCATTTCTAATACCGACTTGAGCACGCAATGTAACAACGAATAAAGGCTTCTTTATTAGGTTTTCAGAAACACCATGATTACAACCTCGGACCATACTAAAACCCAAGCTAGAATGTCTCTTTCGTCACCGATGCCAAGTTGCTTTGAAGAATCAATCATCTTCAACTCTTTCTTGCGTACCCAATTAATCTACACATACACACACGCACATGCAGATTTCAAAGATTACGACCTGATTCGCTTCTCTCTCTGTTCCTTCACGTCTTTCTCTTCATTGGCTTGTTAGTGCTTCGGATTCACAGCTTCATTCTTTTGTCCACCGTATAAATATATTTTTTAATGCTGGCATGAGATTATGGAGATTATGGTAGACTTAGATTAGATACTCTTTTTATTCATATTGAGGTAGAAAGGATCAAAGAATGCCAAATATAAAACAAAATAACAATGGACCACCCAAGATTTCCTAACTCTTTCAAACTTATCAAATACTTCTTACAAATTCATTTGCATCCGTATCTGCTGTTTAATGCTCACGTGTCCTCCTTACCAAAACCAGATGCTATCATTTTCGCTAAATTTAAGTTTTGATGTCATTTTAGTTTTGTTGGATTACGAATATAGTCATTGAGAGACTCTGGTTCATTTTATATGTGTAAAATTAATATTATCCAAAAAACATTAAGATTGTTATAAATCATTATTTTTATATAGTATTTAACTTTGTGTATTCTATTCAATGTGAAACTTTAACTCACACTTAGACTATTCTCAATTTAATGATTTATTTCGTATGTAAAATGATACTATTCGTTTCAGAAACTCTTAGGATATTATATATTATAGTTAGTGTATAAAACAAAGTCCTCACGAGCCTATCACGAAAGCTATCGCCGAAAGAAACAACCTATGATGAGAGCTTCTGCAACTAACAATATTTTATGAAAAGGTTATTCGGAATCCATTTTTTTATACAAAGAAATGGTTCATAAACATTGCTCTTTTATTTTATTTTTTTATAATTTGCAGAACCCCACACTTGCTCAGGCAGTAGAATTAAAGTGTTTTGCTTGTGTTAAAAAAAAAGTTAAGTACGATTAATGTAACGCCCCATTTAATTTATATACGTAAAATTAAAGGAAACGTCACACAGAGATAATCAACGATGCAATCCTGGGGTTCATAAATCTATCCCTACAACTAGGCATAACGCGATGCCAACCAAAACAGAATAACGGTTCGACCGAACGTTTACAAAACCAAGAACAACGACATACAGGGCCATAGCCCTAAAGAAAAGTACAACAACGAATATAATCCAATCCACGCGGACTAAGCGGCAGAATCTCCATTTCCTTGCTGACCACGAGGACCTCGCCCATCTGCTCCCATCAACCAAGTTGATGATCATCGCAAGAAAGAACAGCCACATACATCACAACCATGCAACAAAACGGGTAAGCTAG
>Ga0209589_1000149_pt1 | contig 77009 bp, 37 predicted proteins | sample CowpeawhiteBW_FD_187525 | JGI IMG/M metagenome (GOLD analysis project Ga0209589, IMG submission 187525) | Root nodule microbial communities of legume samples collected from California USA - Cow pea white BW (SPAdes) (version 2) | ecosystem: Host-associated > Plants > Roots > Nodule | place: USA... | reverse complement strand
GAAAATGGAGACGGGAAAGAGAAAAAGAAAAGAGGGAAGGAAAAAATTAGGGATTTGAAGATATTATGACAGGTATCTCTAAATCTGTCATAATATATTTTTAACATAATTTCAATTTTGCCACCGTACCCATCTATTATGATAGGTCCTCTGCACCTGTCATAATAAATTTTCTCTTTTTACTTATTATGATAGATTTCTTTTCACCAGTTATAATAACTGTTACTTTTATTACAAAAATGCCACCGATCAACTTATTATGATAGGTGACTTATATCTGTCATAATAAGTCGTCATAGATTCTCCCTTTTCCACTAGTGAATGTTTCACGGATATTTTTATCCTCATGCGAAAACTTGATTTATAGAATTTGTTTATCCAATTATGCTATCAAATAATATTACTTGGTTTTATTTGTTTTTAATACCTTTCATACCCTTATTATTTTCATTAATTAAGTTAAATTCTATTGTTGTTAGTACCTCAATGCAAACTTTGCATAAAAAATTTACCTTAAAGGTTGTAAGAAGTACATCTTGGTCAGCTAGGAATGAATGATGTTGACTTGCACTATTAGATGGAGAGGAAGATATGCTAGACATTTCTATCTCAATTATGGGTGAAAACAATTTTTCTCTACAAATGGATTTCGGGCTAAAGACCGTATTGGAATTGGTGTTTCTAAGGACATGTCTTCATCTATAACAATTATTAAAATTAGTTCTTAATATATTTAGTATGGATCCTGAAATTTTATGAGACATTTAACTTTTTTGTAAGTTGGATACAATTTAGATACTTAGATTTTGGGATTAATATTATTGTTTATATGACATGTATTATTAGTTTTCTTATTTTTGTTTAAAGAATTATAGAACATAGGGAGTACACCATCAATCAATTAATACAATGAGTATACTCCTACACTTAAAATAAGTAAAACTCATGCTCACAATTAGATCTTATTTGTTTTGGCAATAAAAACTCAAGAAGTCTAAAAATTAGAAAAAATAAAAATAAAAAAATCTTTATAAAATAACATGTAAAACATTATACTTTTTTTCTTAAATTTTTTATCACATATGTATAAAGATTTATAAAAAAATATACGAGAATATAATAAAAACATAAATATAAATATAAAATCTATTCTGTGATGCATAAACTCGATTTTATATATTAGAATATCAATTCTATGCGTTACATAATAAATATTGTATACATATTTTATTATTATTATTATTATTTTATAATAAATATTTAATTTATTAATTTAAATAATAATAACAAAAATACTAATAATTACGATAGTATTAGCAATTATCAATTAAAACTCCATTTATAATTTAAAAAATTAAAACAATCAATGAAATCAATTAATTGATAATAAATCTTTAGAAACTAATCATATAACTATTAATTACAAATGTATAAGTTTAACGGATTTCAAAATGATGGAATAAAAAAAAGTCCATTCATAATTAGAACATTAAAAACAATGAATGAAATTAATTGGTCAATTAATAAAAAAAATTTAGAAACAAATCATATAATTATTGATAGTATAAATCCATTCCAATTTGTACATACTTGAGCTAATACATCATAACCAATGGTCTATAATTGTTTGAAAAAATCCTAAGTTGGATACACATTTTATTCTCACATTGTTCTACTCATGAATTTCGGTCATTTTCAATTACTAATTATAGTAATAAAGATGAGAAGGTTATCAAATATATTATAAGCTAATAAAGCTTTGGACAATATTACATCTCGCAATCTATCTTGATAAAACGTACCAACTATATTAGTTCCTGACGCAACTACAACATTTGGCACGCTCATTAAAAAGCCAAACTAACTAATCTTCAGAATGTAGTCCATGATTCCTTTCAGTTGGTCTGAGACATTAGTCAAGCTACAAAGACTAACAGAGGATGAAGATAGCAATTTGCTTTAAATTAAAAGGTTTCAAATATGCAAATAAGTCTAAAATTCAAATAAAAGGCTTTATTCCTAGTGTCTGGTTTGAGCACCCCAATCTGTGTACCTGCTATGACAATTCAACCAGGTGTTTGAATTGTAATTTATTGCATTGTAATTCTTTGAATTTCTCTTCCTTCATCCTCATACAAAATTGTTTCTCCTTGTACATGTTGCTCTTCCAAAGGACTAAAGCTTTTGTATGCACTTGCTGCACAATGAAAAAACTAATGAGAAATTTGATTAACAAAAAATTATCTGCTCCAAATATTTAAACTACCAAGTCTACTTTAATACTCTAATTTATCGTAGAATGGAAGAAAGAAAGAATAACACAAATTCTGAGAGATAACATGATAAAATTTAAAAAACATGATATTATTTGACTTAATCTTTAATATCATTTGCTAAACTTACCTATGTCAAACAAAAAACTTGCAAACAAAAGGCTAGGCTTACCATACCTTCAATTCTTTTACACTGAAAGTCACATCTATTAGATCTACACTATCAACATACTGCAAAAATTCTTCTTTAGGATTTATCCACAGTTGGGTGTGCACATCAATATATCATTGTCTGCAATGACATCCACACACATAAATATATACAATTTGCAATATAGTTACCAATAAAAGGATCCTCTTCACCTTTGGTTGGGCATTTCCATATAACTTTGAAGTTTAACGGCCTTTCCACCAATCGACATAATGGTGTGTTGAGGGTGACCTTTGCTACAATTTAAAATCTATGACATGAATGTCGGTTACTACAACAAAATGAAATGGTTATCTAAAACTAATACATGATATTTGATATTATGTTTAGAGTAGAAAAACGCATGAAAAAAGGTTAGATACTTAGAATTACATGGTGATATTTGGTATCCTGTGGTGATATATTTACAATCATATTCCATGATTTTCATCCAGTTCTCAAAGTTCCCAATTTTCTATGAATTCATATGAAAGTTCATAGCAACCACACTTCATAAAAGTCAAAAATTAAATAATAAATTAAGCACATATCATACTTTGGATACCTTGAGTTATTTGAGAACAAAAAGCAACCTCCTTTATGCTATCAAACTTGTTGCCATCCTATCAAATAATTATGGGAAGCGCTATGATCAATGCTTCTACCATTGTACTCGTCCATCATGAAAATTCCAAACAAACAATGAGCCTAATTGCAAACAATAAGATGTGAAGGAGGACTTAAAATATGAAATTGCTATAACTTAATTTTGTTATGATGCAGCCACATACTTCAATCCATTTGGTCATATGGGTCTGAAATCCTCTAATCTACAAAAGCAAGAAACAATTTCAATAAGTGGCACTCTGTTATGCTCATCTTCATCTTGTACAAAAACCAAGACAAAAGTATACGAAGATATTAAATGTACCACTCCATAGTAACAGAACCAAAAAAATAAGATAACATACAAAGATAACATCTAAAACATACGAAGCTACGAAAAAACCTTCTTCTAAAACGAAGATTATGAAAAACCTACCTTGAAGATTAGGGTTAACACAAAAGAAGGAAAAAAGCACAAAAAAATCGGTAATCGCTGCAGGAAATCTCATAACAGGGTCTTGAGGTTATATCTCCGCGGACTTAGAAGAAACTCAACTCAAACTTCCAGTCAATAGGATTGAAAGCTAATGCTTGTTTTAGACTATCATACAAAGCAAACAAATAATTCATCGACGAAATCCATAGTAAACACAAATCAAAGCTTTTTACAAAAAAATTTAGCAAACCCCTAAGTATAGAACAAAAACATAAAAATATACCCAACTAACCCCACAATAACATTAGAAAAAAATACCCAACAAACCTCCGCAGACCCAAAAGAAATTTGACTCAAGATCTAAGAACAACAAGGATGTCTGGATATATTTCACCGAATAAAAAGTAGAAAAATACCCTTTGATGAAGGAGACTTGCAGAGACGAAACAGAAACAAAGTTCAGTTAAGAAAATAGATGAAGAACAACAAGATCTAAGAACAACAGAGATGTCTGGATATATTTCACCGAATAAAAAGTAGAAAAATACCCTTTGATGAAGGAGACTTGTAGATACGAAATAGAAACGAAGTTCAGTTAAAAAAATAGAAGAAGAACCTCTAATGAAGAAGGAGAACTCAAGCTATTAAACAATACCTAAAGTTCAATCTGATGTTAACTGATTGAGAAGCAGAAAAAAAAAACTTAGATTAAGATGAACAAGGATAAGTTATGAGAAGAAGTAAAAAAAAAACCCTTTTATGAAGATCGAGAAGGAGAACTCGAAAACAAAGTTGGGTTATTATAACTTACCTTCAACTAGATATGACGGGAGAAATTGGAGATGAAGAAGAAGAAGACAACCTTGAGGGTTTTCTTCTGGTTCTGTAAATTTTTGTGGAAGAAGAAGAATGAGAATAGTTTTTTCTCAGAGAAGAAAAAGCATGGTCATTATTTGTTACACGTCAATCAATATTTTAATCAAGCATTGAATTTGGGTCATTCAAAAATTTGATCAGCCATTAAAGGAGAAGAAGCGGGAAATCTTAAAGAAGAGAGAAAAGACGAAAAAATCCTTCATTTGAGACACGTGTCAATGAATTAGAATGGCCAGTTGAGTAACTTCATTATACTAACATTTTCTTAGATATATAGTAGAATAATGGTTTATGTTACTGTTTTAATTATACGAATTGTTTCTCTTTTGATGGAAAATTAGTCTTTAATTTTATAATCTTTCTTTTTCTTTTGTTACATCATTTTTGTGTAATTGTGTTCAAATAATGTATAATCTATTAAAGTGATCAAATATTTTTTATATCTCACATTTGAATATTTTTACTCATTTTTAACATTTTTTTTACATTATAATATTTGTTTTTGAATTTTAAGTGTTCAATTGCATAAAGACTTCAATGATTAGGTAATATAAAAAACTTATTTTATTTATTCTATTTGATTCTTAATTTTTGTTTCATTTGAAGAACTTTTATTTTGGTAAAAATTTTTAATTATCTCTCAACAATTCAACTAATTTTATATCTGAAAATTTTTCTTAAATCTTCAAAATACTTTCCATTTTATCATACCTTTAGGTACAATTTTGTTTTCCTTTATAAGATTTCCTTCAATAATATATCGAATCATTTCTAAGACACACATTTGATCATTTTCACTAGAGCTGCCAAAACGGGTAACCCGACCCGACTCGACCCACCATGGTTGATGATTTAGTGAGCCAACCCAACCCGGCTCATTTTTTAGCGAGCCAAAAAAATTCAAACCCGGCTCGGCCCACCACGGGTTGGCGGGTTAAACGGGTTGGTTCACGGGTTCACTTAATTAAAAAAAATTTATTTTTTTATTTTTTTCAGTCAAAACTAAATTGTAATTCTAATTAAAATCTAAATAAACTTTAATACAATCCAAATACAAACCAAAATAAAAAAAAATACAAATTATTTATGTGTTGGATAAAAAAAAACAACTTAACATGACCCAAATGTAAAGTCCAACTTAATAAAAAAAATAAAATCACTTGTGTGACCCTTTTATCTGCGGGTTAGCTCACCAACTCGGCCCGGGTTCAACCCGGATGAGCCGGGTTCTAATTGAGTCGGGTCAAAAATCAACCCGTATTGAAATTTATAAAAAAATTTCAACCCAACCCGACCCGAACCCGTGGTGAGCCGGGTTGGCTCACGGGTTCCAACCCATTTTGACAGCTCTAATTCTCACTCCGTTTTAATATTTTTATTTTTGTTATTTTTATCATATAAAAATACTATTTGGATGATTTGTTTATATAATTATTTTATTTTGTAAATTATTATCGTAAGTTAATTTTATCATCGCAATTGCATAACGATATTATATTTACTATAATATAATAATTCAATATTAGTTTTTGTATGATTTGATTCAAGTGGTGTATTATAATTTTTATTAGTGTGTGAAAAAAGAGATTTCATTAGAATTTAGAGAAAGAAAGTAAAATACATTTAAAATCTTTTAAAACTTTAATATTTTTTTTCTTTTAATAAATTTTATTTTATTTTTTAATTTTGTCAACTTTAGTTCATTAACGTTTGCAAAATTAATAAATGTTTTGGTTGTCATGAAATTTTGTTTGGTACTCTAATTTGAAATTTATAAAATTATAATTATTTCTAAATATTTGATAATGAAAAATAATAATATGTAATTTTAATATTAAATATTTGATAATATCATGTCTCCTTTTATTTATTTTTTCATAAAAAATATTTAATGGATATTAAAATAGTAAGAAAGGGAATGCAAATATGAGTACAATTATAGTCATTACCGGTAGGGACATGAGACAAAAATTCTATACATATTAAGTATAGGTATAGATATGGCGATAACTTTTTTCTTTTAAGATGGGTTGGGATAATGAAACTCGTTCTTGCTCTGTCTTGTTGTCATCCTTATTTCTTATTTACAAGAAAACATAAATTGAAATTTAATATGTATTGAAAATGTCAATAATAATAATAATCTATAACAATATATAAAGAGGATTCACTCTTGTGTGTTCACATTTCAAAATACCATTTTTGCCCTTTAAAATATAATTATTTATTAAATTTTTGAAAATTGATCGTTACTTTTACAAACTCTTTTTCTCTGTTTATCAATAATTATTCTCTCATCTTTTCTTATATATTTCACTTTATTTTTAATAAATATAATTTTATTTTATATATACAACTAAGTTAATTAAGATAAGACATTAAATTTCATTCATATTCCAAAAACGAAAACACATTTACACTTTGCATCTGATTTAGTCATGAAATTGACTGAAGTTGCATTAGAGGCCTATCCCTCAACTATCTAAGAAGTTAGTGCAATCAATTGGTCGATGTTTAACTAGTTCTTTCATAGTTTTAACATGTGATTGTCCAAAGTTTATAGTATATTCAAGCACTCTCGAATGTCCTCCCTTCTCATTTTCTTCAAAACTATTTGGAAACATTCATCATGTTTACATGTCTTCTAATTTTGTTGTACGAGGCCACCATTTTAGAATTAAGCAACAATGCACTTTCTCTTTAGCTTCTTGTTTACAATATATTATTTTTATTTGCATCATTCAATGTTGAATTTAACATTGTCATTGTGCATGTGTTAGGGAACCTACTAATAGCGAATATCAAAAGGATGAATGTGCCAATAACAACAAACAATAAGGATTCACATGGTTAATTTTTTTTTTAAGGACCTAAATGTTAACACATGTATTTTTCAAGGGCGAAAAGATTAACATTACTGATTTTATAATTATAAATGGTGAAAAAAGGTTTCAACATGAATCTTAACATAGAAGGTGAATATGACTTAAAAATGTTACTGATGGAAGGACTTGCAAATGGAAGAAAACTTTACGGACTTATTCATAAAATTCTTTAAAAAACCAATTACAACAATCATATATTTCAAAAACACTAATAAAACTATCATATATACTTTATTCACTAAATATCTTTATTCTATAATAAAACAAGTGTGTCTAATGTGTATCATTCTTCTTATTCCCATCCAAAATCATCTCCAAAACTCTACCCTTAAACTTTTATTATTACTAAATAAATTCTTTTCCATACTAATTGAAATAATAAGTTAGAGTTATGAAAATAGGTTGCAATGTGAGTTAGCTTGACTCGCCACAAGTTTGAGTTAGGTTGGGTTTAAGACGTTGAACATTTATGGGTCAAAGTAAATACAACTCACTTAACGTGTGAGTTAAACAAATTTGAAGCAAGTTATAAGTGGATATAGTCAAATAAGAAATATAACTTATAGATATTATAACTCTGAATATTGATTGGTTGTCTAAATGTTCAATGTTATTATATTAGTCTTATATATATAACCATTAATGAAAAAATGTTATTGCTTTTTATATTTTTAAAATTTTAGTGAGTCAATTCAATTAATCGACTAACCTATAATGGGTCGAGTTAGGTTGAAAACTTGTTAACTCACCATAACGTGAGTTGGATTAAGCTAACCCATTGTTAACTCAACTCTTAGTGTGTTAGAGATATCATATATCTTTAACATAGTGAGTTTACCTATGACTTAGGTTGATTCATTTTGACACATCTAGATGATTTACATGGCTTAAGAGTTTTATTGCCCTTTTTTATCAATCTCATGCACTTTAATTCTCAAAAGTTGTGATCTTTCTTTTTGTTCAAAAAAATTGTCACTAATTAAACCATAATACAATGTCTCTTTAGGCTAAGTAAATATAGTAACTCATGTCTATACAACAATAGAGGTGTGATTACAAGGTTCACACTCTCTAGAGTTGGTATGAAATATACAGTCTTCCAACTCTCAGAGAATTACTTCACACATAGATAAAGAATTTACATTTAGGAATTCTCTTTCTAGCTTAGTCGTCTAAATGACAAACTACATAAGGATTCTAACCCTTTTTCACTTGTGTGTAATGTTGATGACGTCTTGCAATAAATGCCTTTTTTATAGATTCATCAATGCTCTTGTATGATGGTGCTTTCTTTATAGGTTTATAAAAAAGAAGAAGGAAGGATGTGTGCCTTTAGGGTTTTTGCATGTTTGAAGGTCATGACTTTTTTCTGACATTCTCTAACATGTTGTACTTTGAGGCGATTAAAACACATTTTTTATCTCTACATGTGACTTTATGTCCCCGAAGATATGAAAAAGAACTTTTACATATATTCATTTGGTACTTGTTTCACAAACTTCATGAGATAATTGTTATGGAACAATGGTAAGAAGTTAATGTTATGACACATTATGAATATGTCTGTTTTCTAGTGCTAAGCGCTTTTCGAGATCTGTCTAATTTATTGGACTTTAGTAGTATGACAATTGATGTTTATATTTTAGTCGTTTATTTGATAATTATATATCTCCAATCTTGTTTCTTTTTAAATAGTCATTTGATCTTCATGTCAAGGTCTCTTACTCTTCAATAAGATAGAGACATTTTAAAGCAATTGCTATTGATCTTTTTCTTATTTATCTTTTTTTCTTCTTGATTTTTTCTAGGACGCAAGCTTTCTGATATTTCAATAACCTAAAGAAGTTTTTGAACATGTTCTTTCTATATTTTTCTTGCTTCTCTTATGACGCCAGCTTTTGTTTATTTGAAAACTAAGGTCATTTCTCACTTCTTGTTTGACCTTAACGCTCGTTCTTCTAATCTTGTCGAGTTCAAATTCTTTTAGAGGAGATCATGTAACAGCACCGCATCTATTTTTTTTTTTGCGTTGTAATCATGAGTTTTGTCTTAAACCAAAGACTTAATCTTGATTAAGCTTGCTACACACTATATAAATGTACTACACCAAGATTGTTTATTTGATATTATCAAAACTTGGATGTCAAACAACAAGACTTCGAATATTTAATTTAAAACATTGTTCATTTTTTCATTTCTCAACATTTTTCTTTGACTCTCTTTTTGCATTTATCAACTAATTGTGATAAATCAAACATAGAAAGTGTGTAGTCTGAAAAAAATTACTGGAACAGAAACTAAAACTGGAACATATTTGAAATTTGATTTGGAAAAACTATTTTTATGAGCTTGATATTGATCTAATATCAAGCATGAACTCAATAGAGAAAAATTAAAACACTTCAAAGCTCAACCTATAAGTGAAAATGGCTTGCGATTGCATCAAGAACATATTGTTTTACAGCAAACAATGATACTTATAGCAGTTTGCGTTTGTGCAAGAATTCAATCACTTAAAGCAATTTATAAATGGTTAAACTCATGAAATTTGACATTGAAATGAAGCACATGGCCAAGACATGTATAAGATGCTCAAATGAAAATTTGACTCAACAAACATGATTTCACCAAATGAAAATAAAGTTACTCAAGTAAAATAGAAAACACACAACATGAACTTAGATTTTGAATCCAACTAAATTATACCGATTGATTCAAGGAGATCAACAAATTGAGTCATTACACAATCATGCAAGCACAATATGAACATTAGAAACAAGCAAGACAAGCAAGAATCATGCAAAAACAACACATAATACAACAAAAGATGTGTTACTTAGCTTAAATTGAGATGAAATGGTACAAGTTGGCTATAGATAACACTTAATGACCCTCATTGCGCGTGCTTGATGGGAGAGGAAGTATCTATGGCTGGTTCAATGAAAGCAAAGTACATATTGGTGTTTCGGTGGTGGGATAATTGAGTGGTGATGAAGGAACTCTAAGAAGGTTGGACCAATCTTAGAGGAGGAAGGCTATAGGAGGTTCCTAAGGGAAACTTTTAGCTAGGTGACTCTCAAGTGCAAGTTTTGGAGTGATCTCAACAACATTTCCTTACACATTCAAGAGTGGCAACTACAAAGGGTGAAAAACGTGATTTAATTTTTAGCCCATGTGCTCTAACTTCCTAGCCTTGAAAAGTCGATCCCTTGACATGTGGCACCTCACATTTACCATGTTTTGCACCATGTGCTAGATATCTTAGATGTGTGGTGTTCTAGAATGTGCTTTTTAGCCTAGTATTTGAATTGGATCAATTGAAGCCCAATTTAAATGCTAGATAATTTTTCTTGATCCAATTTTTAAGGTGCAACTTAATTATTTTAAGCATGGCCTAAATACATTGCCCAAAATTAAATCTAATCGACTAAACTCTTGCTCCAAGTTCTTGCTTATTGGATAAATTTTATTTACTAGATGGGATGGTTGGTCCCAAGTCATCAATGACTTTCATCTTAAGTTAGCTTAACTCATCTTTTCCTTAACACTTACTAACTCCGTTGGCCTCTCTTGGTAATGCGACTTGAACTAAAACCTATTGTTGACCATCATAGCATCATACAACAACTAAGGAGATGCACAAAAGTTTGTGATATAATTGAGAATCTCATTTGATAAAGATCTTTTGCTCATGGTGGTTATAGATATTGAGGTCATGTCTACAATGGAAACTATTAGAGCCGAGGAAGCTCTTATATGGAAGTTATTAAACGTGAAATAACACTACAAAAGTATACACACATTTTATGTAACAGTCAAATGTATTTGTATTATATGTCTAAGATCATCTCGGGTACCTAACTCGAGGTTATGTCGACTTACATTGTCAACATCACCTCAAATTAATGGCTACCTAATTACCATATGATGCACACCCTTGACTTGAGTGTTATATTGTCTTTTGCAGGTATATTCCCTCGACTTGAGATAATATCTAAACTTGAAAGTATATTGGGTTAGATATTGAAAAGTGTGGAGAAAAATTATTGTAGAATTTTACTCTATAATTTTGGTTCTATAAGAACAATATTCATGCTTTCTCTTTGTGAAGAACTCTAAAAACGAAACTCTAAAAAAAAAATACACGTAGATTTCTTTATTATGGTTAAATTAAAAACCGATTTTTTTTAAAATTAAATATATATTTAATATACATTTCTAGATTAAATTAACACTTAATAGTTAAATTAATTTTGTAAGTCTTACTCAGCCTAAATTTTTAAGTTTGTATAAAATGACTTTCTAATTAATTTTTTTTGGTTAAAATACTCCGTTGGTCCTCGTTTTGGTTCAGAAATCTCAAATTGGTCCTCGTATTTTAATTAGTCTCAATTTCGTCCTCGTTTTTGTAATTCAGTATTAAATCAGGACAATCACTAACAGTGTTAAATTTTTTAAAGTTATCTTGGTTTTGATTTTCTGACGTGGCGTTATGTATTATTTTTCAGAATGGCACAGTGACTGCGTGGACTGAATTAAAAATAACATAGTGCTTGAAAAACCCTAAATGTTGTAATTAGGGAATTAGGGATTGGATTGGGAAAATCAGTGTGATTGCGTGGATTTGCAGCCAACAACTTCTTCACTTCCACCCTATCAAACGAAACAAAAACCCCCAATTGCAAAATTAGGTTTTCCAAAACCAAAATACAAAAACAACATCCACAAAAAACAGAACTAAATTCATTTCCATATCTCATACCTTGAACTTTGGGCATCCCCAAAATTTTCTCCCCCTGTTCTTAGCAGTTCTAGCAGTTCTCATGATTGCCTTCTCACCGCAATAGCAAAGAGGTGCGAAATCGAACCTCCTCCCCACACCCCCATGAGAAGAAACGGTAGAATTTTTCATTCTCCAACCATTGCAAGTGCAGGACGAGGACGAGCAAGAATGAGAGGGAGACATTACCGGTGCAGGACGAGCAAAACGGAGGAGACCACAAACCTTCCGCACCCTCTTTCAAATTCAAACACTTACCCTCTCCCAATATTACCTTCTTAAAAGAGAAGACAACAATGGCTGTTTAAGGTGCCAACCACAACTCATTGACACATAAGATTGAACATTACAGCCACATCATCACATATAAACGTCGTTTGCCAACAGTTAACGATTGCTCTAATTTAATACTGAATTACAAAAACGAGGACGAAATTGAGACCAATTAAAATGCGATGACTAATTTGAGATTTCTGAACCAAAACGAGGACCAACGGAGTATTTTAACCATTTTTTTTCTTATATTTCGTTCAATGATTTTGTGGTTATTCAAGAAGATAGCATATGAGTGCTATGTATCATTTCGTCATGTCTAAAATAGACTAAAAAATCCTCAAGATTTTATTGTTACATGATTATGATCACGTCAAATCAAGGTGGATATACGTAATATCTATTCATTTCTCTAAAAAAATTCTATCATACACACGATTTCTTTTTATATTCACATGTATTCATATATTTTTTTTTTTAAAATTTTAATTAAAAATATTTCAAAATAATTCTTAAAATATAAACTTAGATAAAAAATAATAATTTTAAAGCACAATTGAAATAATAAAATATTAATGTAAATCTTTCTAAAAAAACAAATTGTATAATAAAATATAAGTTTCAAAAAATTATATTTTTAAAAACTTCAATTTAACACATTTAAATAAAAATTATAAATATATAAAATCAAATTTTAAAAAATCTTCATAATGAATATCCAAGTTATATACAAATTCTTTGTTTTGTCATGATTCAGATAATAGATAATGTAACATGCACCAGGTGTAGAAGTGAATAAGGCAACTCATACAGAGATTATTTAAAATAATTTAAATTGGAAGTCCCAAATTTCATATAGCTTCTGATTATGGAAGAAACTGAATATTACACACTATATTCAGATATTCAATATTATTCAAAGTCACGAGATTCTATGGAGTCAAAACATTTGTTTTGAAAAGTCTCCATTTTGGCTGCTCATTCATTCTCTTCTAGAACATAAACCAAGTCTTCTCATTATATCCAACTACTTCTCGTTATTTTTATTGATGTAATAATAGAGAATCACTTACCAATTATTGCCTTTTGAAAAATTCACAGTGAGGGTAAGTTTTAACTCCAGAAGACTTATGTGGTATTGAAACAAATCAAGTTTACATTTTCGAAAATGTGTCGGTGGATGTACGCAAAACTTTATGGTTCAAGTACACTAAGTTTAAAGCCAATAAACCTAGCTGATCTATCCAATTAGACCTAATATGCAAATTATTTAAAAGGTACTGTCAAATTTATTAATTTTTAAAAGAACTTTTCTTTCTTTGTTTACATCTGGTTAGATTTCATTAGGATTATACAATACACGATCATAAATATATATATATATATATATATATATATATATATATATATATATATAATCTAAAATGTTAGAAAAAAATAAAATAATAATAATATAAAGTTAATTGAAAAACTTCTTAACCTTATCAATACTAATGTTTTAAAAGATAACATAAAACAAAACATGGGAAGCATTTCTATGTGAGTCGTTGTGTATTTTGTTCATGCATATATGTTATATTTATAAGTAGGAGAGAGTGAATAATAATATGTAGTAATAAATCAGTACACTCTATGTGAGAGTAACTCATTCTTTAGAGTTTAGAATACAATCCTTACTTGAATCCTTATCTAATTATATACACTACAACACCACAATAAAATCTCACCAAGAGATTCATGGAATTACGTCTAACTCATGACACATCCATGTTCTCACACCATATTCCACATGTTATCTCATGACATCCAAATCTCATGCCAATGCACCACCAACCAACCAATTCATAAATCATTTCATTTCATACCAAGCAAGTCAATATCACATAAAACATACATAATCACATATTCATGCTTTTAAGAGTAATTGAATCAATCCACAAGTTAAAGTAAGGAATTAAAATTCTGCAGCAATTCTCGCTTAAGCTAGACTGATCTCGCTTAAGCTAGAATGGTCTCGCTTAAGCTAAAATTCGAATAGAGAGCAAAGTGAAATTCTGTTATTCTCGCTTAAGCTAAAAATTCTCGCTTAAGCTAGACTGGTCTCGCTTAAGCTAGAAATTCTCGCTTAAGCTAGACTGATTTCACTTAAGCTAGAAATTATCGCTTAAGCTAAATTGACATATTTTCACTGATTTCAACATGCAAAAACCCAAAATCCCAAACAACAAAAACTAAAGAAAACACAAACACATTGCATAAAACATTGGCATCATACTTCATGCTTTTAAAAAGGGTAAACAAATCAATAATGGAAGCAACCAAGTAATTAAGGTAATTCTACTGTCAATCTCGCTCAAGCTAGAGAGCTCTCGCTCAGGCAAAGAGAGCCTCTCGCTCAAGCTAAAAGCTCTCACTTAAGCGAGATTGCAAACAGGGAGTACTATAGGTTTTTGCGAGTTCTCGCTTAAGCGAGACCTTCTCGCCTGAGCGATATTACTCATCGCTCAAAGCAGAAGCTCATCGCTTGAGCGACAACTCAAGCAAAAACTAGGGTGAGTTTTTGCTATTTTTGCTTAGGCGAGGGTGACTCGCCTGGGCGAAAACAGTTGGGTTCTCTCCTGCTCACGCTTGCAAACCAGAAAATCAACACAAATCACAACCAACCTCATTCTTATACAATTACAGTCATCAAACATGCATCTTAAACATAAAACAAAGCTAAAATATACAAGATACTTCAAGAAAACGGGAAAACTCTAACTTCCCTTACTTGGACATATGCTAGCCAATCAACACAGACACTCCAAGAAGAGCACCACTCCTCACAAGATGAACTATAGAGTTGTAAAGTACGAACATAAGGGCGGGAATAAGTCTCTAGGGACAAACCCAAGACAGAACCAAGGCAGTTGAGTTGGAAAAGGAAAAAAAATGAAAGGTCGAACTTAACTTACAGGAAGAAGCACGTTTTGCTAGCTCGGGGGAGGAAGAAGCTTATGCCCTAGCAAAGCTTTTGCTTTATAACTATAAGTGAGAGGGGAAACTGTTTTTGGAAAAAAATGAGACAAAATGAGAGTGAGTGACTGGGAAGGGTTCTGGAGTACTAAGGTGGGCTGACCATGGGCCCTTACTCATTAAAGTTGAGCCCTTTTACTTAAAACAAAAGTGGGTCTTACATATTGCGATGAAATATTTTATCAAATATATGGTATCTCCTTTACTATTTTAAAATAATTTATTTCCTTATACTTTGTAAACATATTTTAGAAAATCTAGGGACATTTAAAAATAAGGTGGTAAATAAGGATGTAATGATCAATTTGCTGCAGTTTGCATATGACACTTTATTTTTTGGAAACCTTGAGCTCAAAATATCTTAGTCATGAATAGTATCCTAAGATGTTTCGAGTTAGCATCTGGCCTCAAGGTCAACTTTTACAAAAGCAAGTTAGTAGGGATAGGAGTATAGACCATCACCATTCAAATTTTTTCAATAATATTGAATTGCAAACCAATGAATATTCCATTCACTTATCTAGGCATTTTGTTGGGGTAATCATAAAAAAAAAATCTAATTTTGAACTCCTATGATAACAAAAGTGAAGAGTAGATTGAACAGGTGGAGGGGGAGACGCATATCCTTTGCAAGTAGAGTCACATTACTTAAATCAATTATCACAACTCTCCCTCTTTATTACTTATCTATTTTTAGAATGACATCAAATGTGGGGCTGGGGACGAGAAGGTAGAAAGATAACTTGTATTAAGTGGGAAAAAATTGCAAACCTAAGAATGAAAAATTAACAAATGTATAGCTTGTATTTAAAAATTTTCAATGTAGTCCTATTAGAAAAGTGGAAATGGAGAATGAGTAAGGACAAACAAGGTTTATGGAAAGACATTCTAAAGTATAGGTCATGGAGACAAATTAACAAAAGTAATGATGTTAGGATAAAATCAAGGTGGTGGAAGGACATTAGAGATACATATGGGGAGAACTCTAATACGAATTAGTTTGATAGAAATATATATTGGAAAATAAGGGTTGGCCTTAATATAAAATTTTGAGAGGATAGATGGTTAGAGGGGCCATCATTGAAAGTAAGAGCACTTAGAATATTCAACAACTCTCAACATAAGAAAGCTATAGTAGGAGAGGTGGATGGGGATTTGTGGGAATGGAAGTTAGCTTGGAGAAGATAATGGTTTGAATGAGACAAAGAACATGTCACAAACATGATGCAAGAGTTAGCTAATGTTAGTCTAATTAGAAATATGGAAGATAAATGGGTTTCAAATGATGAGGAAACACAAGAATACATAGTTAAATCATCATAGAAGAAACTTCAGGATGGGATTAGAAAGGAAGACCTCAAGTTATTTGAATTACTTTGGAAATTAAACGTCTTCCCTTTTGCACAACATTTTGTATGGAGATTCCTACTTAATAGAGTAATAACACATGAAAATCTAAGTAATAAAGGGGTAATCATAGGGAACACAATGTGTGTTATGTGTACAACTAGTACAAAAATGGTAAGCCATGTGTTCTTTTGGCTGTAGGAAAATTATGGAATATGTGCCATAAGTATGTAGGTGTAAGTACAATACATTATAAAGAAGCTAAATATCACATTTCCCAGTTTGAGCTACAATGCCTTAATAAAAAAGGTAATATATGTCTTGGAGTTGCATGTGGGTCACAATTATTTAGAGTAAGATTATTCTCAGAGGGGGCAAGGTAGACGTGGAAGAAAATTTCACCTTTGCACAACTAAATGCATGGATATGGATAACTCATAAGAACAAAAAAGCTAATTTCTCTTACTCGTATTTGTGTCTCAACCCTCTCATGTGTTTTAGGTAGATTTGAGGATTTTTAACAGGGAAAAGGCATAAAATAAGTTTGATGTTTTGCATCTAGTCAAATTTTATGCAGTTCTTTGTGTTTTTAACTTGGTTTTTCTTGGGGAAGGATGACCTATATGCTTGCGGATTTTTGGTGTTCATCCTAACCTTTTGTCAAGTTTCTTGTAGTCCAAGCCTCTCTTTTTTGTCAGAATCCATATGCTGGAAACCATCATCATTACGTATAAAGAAAATTACATGGAATGATGATTGATGGACAAACAAGCCTAGACAGGATAAAAATTTTATGTTAGTGGCGTCTAAACTCCACTTTATGCAAATCCTTCAAGGAAGTTTAAAATGATTGTTTAAAAATAGGTGAAACCTAATGTATTATGCTCTCTAGTTTAATTTTTATGTTGTTCTGTAATTGCATTTTCTTCACTTTTAATTTTGTTTCTTTTATTCTTTATTTATAGTTTTTCTTCTCTTATAAAAGGGTTGAAAAACTTCTTTATTCTTCCATTCTATTAATATTCTTTATTGTTATTGATAAAAAAAGAAACATTAAAAAATGATTTTTAAGATGGAGTACTCAACTTGTGTATTAAAGTAAGGCTTAATTAGTCGAAACATACCTAGTTTGGTCCCAAAGTTTCAAAATAGTACCCAATTTTAAGTTTGTTTCAATTTAGTACCCAAATTTGAAATTTTGCATCAATGCAATACACCCTGTTAATTTTTCACAAACGCCGTTAAGAGTGAGGTGATGTGGCATAGTATAACTGAAACGTGTCACAAATGTTAATTGTACAATGGCATTTTTGGTGTAACGTGTGCAGTGCTTTGTTTTAAATAGATGTGTTCAATTTTTTTTGCCCTAATCTTCCTTAGGCCCCAATCTCGATTTTGCTATTCTTCTTCATTACAGAGCAGAGCAAGGAAATTGTTGAAGACAATGTCTCACACACGAAGTCATCCTTGTTCTTCTTGTTATGGGCCATAAAACCACAACGTCTCTCCACCTCGTGGGTGGTGTGGGTCATTAGGTGGATCTCCAATTTACTATTGTAGGGAGATTGCAGTGTTGAGGGTGGCAAGAACAATGAAGAATGGTGGGAAACAATTCTAGGGTTGTCCTAACTATAAGGTTTGAGCTATGATTTTCATTATTTTTGTTCTTAAACTAGTGTTAGATGTTAAGGAGATATTCGTTGATTGGTATTTTTCAACAGCGAAGTGCAAATGAGGATTTCAAGAGATGCAATTACTTCAAATGGTGCAATGAAGATAATGTGGATAAAAAGGATGCAATTATTGGAAGACAGAGCAAAAAGATTACTGATATGGAGAAAACCTTGATAGATTATGAGAAGTGGGTTAACTTTTTAATTAGGATGATATTTGTAACATCCCAATCGGATATTACGGATTTAAATACTAAAATAAAGAATTAATAAAAAAATCTCATTTATTGAAATATCATTTTCCAAAATGTGGGAAAATTTAAAACTTTAGTTCATTGGAAACTAAATTCAAATCCATATAAAATCAAGTACAATATGAAGGTCTGATAATATAAAGTTTACAACTGAGTCAAAAAAAACATAATAATAATAAAAAACTCTCAAAACTTTTTCTCCCAATCTAGCCTCGCTCTGGCTTTATGCCTCACTAGATCCACCTGCAACATCATCTGCTCACGTATTTTGCGTACACAATCATCCCCAAACACAAACAGATAGGGTGAGCTAACAATAAAATAATCATATATACAAACATATACATCTATCACAACACACCAAAGGAATTCCATCCTTTGATTCACATCACATGGCCACCACCATGTTAACTATGTTCTACGTCTTCTGATGAGTACCTCAAGATGTCTTGCTGCCACACCTACCAGCCACAACTAGTAGAGCACGTGCAGGAAACCATGCTACAGATCACACTTCGTAACGCCAGGTGGAGTTCCCAATACGAATAAGCATTCGTAATGTCTCAAGACTACCAAACTCGTCAGCTTAATATTGAGGAGGGCAATCTAACTAGACCCATCCGTACACGCCACAACGCGCACACTCACACCAGCAACACTCACCAACCCGAGCCACAACTCAAGAGTTCCTCATGTTCATCTGCCATTCCGAGCCATAACTAAAGAGATGCCATTTCGAGTAACAACTCAAGGAATGTCACGTGCTTAACCCCTATCCCGAGCCACAACTCAAGGGATACATTCTGAGCCACAACTCAAAGAATACCAGCAAGCCAACCGTCAAAGTATTCACCAAAACCTTGTAGACTACGCACATCCAAATCCAGCAAAGCACTTTTGCTTCATCAATATCGCCTGACACTACACACGAGTCGCCAGGCGCAATAGGCTTCCAGACCGCCTGGCGAGGGACACGTACCGCCAAGCGCCAAGCGTCTCAAAGCCCATTGATCTGCAGCCATCGCCTGGCGGAACCACCCTCATCATTAGGCGTTGCTCACTCTAGAACCTCACTGTGAGTTTGTCTATCGCTTGGCGGTCAATCACCACCGCTAGATGCTACACTAGTATAGTGAATTGTACTGGTTTATTCGCCCCAGATCTGTTTGCACACTCTAATTAGGCTCCTATCACCCGCATTGAACTTTACCAAGTTAATTAAATCAACTCTCATGTGTTTAACTTGTCACCAATCTTCTTATTACCATTTAGATTCATGACCCAAAATTACCATTAGTGAGACTTGCTTAAACCCAACATTTACTAAGTCACAAAATGCCATTGTCAAACTTATACCTCTTATATTCATAGTACCACCTCATCCTCCACTCTATTTCATATAGCATAACCATTATACCTTAGCCAACATCTACACTTCACTTCCAACTCAAACGAATCCCCATAATGTCCCCAACTCCTAAGACTATCTTCTCCCTCCTCATCACTCGGAGTTCTGGTGTAATTAACTTGTGAAACACTGTCATGATATCCAATTCGGTTGGCACCAAGTCATAACCAAAACTTCTCTCATTGATCCACCTTATGAAGTACTTATCCTTTTTAACTCCATTTTTTAGCATTTTCCAATCACCATATAATATTCCCATGAACTCAGATTAAACTACCCAACTCGCACCACACATGCAAGCACACATTGCCTATTGTTCTGGTCTAGCGCCTAGCGAAAGTTAGAGTGCCGTCAAATGGCTCATGCAATTCTGGAAAAAAACCCAGAATTTCCTTGCCTTTGCGAACCTCATCCAGTCCCAATTCCAGCTTGTCTAAATTTCCAGCTTAATACGCTATATTCCCATGGTTCGCTCATTGTTCAATTAATAAACTTCCAACACACGAACATCCTAAAAATCTCCCCATTAATCTGATTCAAAATCTAAAATCCCCAATGCTCGAAACCTAAATCAAGGTTCATACGACTTCATTCAATTTAACCTCCAATCACCCGAATTTCAAAGATATATGACAGCTAATCAGTCACCAAGAGATAGAACTTCCTTTTTCCCTGATCAGAATCCACTCAAAGTACCAAAACATAAAAAATTGAACCAAAATTGGTTTGCGTCGCCTGGCAGGTGTTCATCACCGCCAGGTCGTTCATAAGAAAACCCAGAATCTGGGTTGTGTAGGTTGCGTCGCTTGGTGGCACATAGTCCACCGCCAGGTGGTTCCTCATAGGAACCCAGAAATGCACAAAATGTCATGAGTCGCCTAGGGCAGTTCATCACCCGCTAGACGATTTCTGGAAAATTCCAGAAACATGAAATTTGTAAAAATTAACATAATATATGCATCAATTTAATCATACTTTTCATACAATTTAAGCGATACAATGTAAAAGAACGGTTCCAGCTCCCCTAACCTAGAAATCCTTGCTTAAACTTGAAGAGTCTTTGATTCTTCCTTAGTTCTCTCTAATTTAGCCTCTATGCTTCAATCAACAACACCAATTTCACTCTGAATTTTCTCTCTAATGTGTAGAACAGTGGCAACCCTCAACCAACCCTTCTCTCACCCTTAATTTGCCTTTTTAATTGTACCTTAATTGTGGTTATTTGGCCAAAACGAAAATGCCATTAAAATTTGGTTTTAATTATCATTCAATGGCTATTCCATGGTGGTTTTCCAACCCTTTTGGATGCTCCTAAGGCTGCTAGGGTTTCTCTGCCCTTTCACATTCATGCCAAAAGAAATTTTGGCAAAAAGAGAGTTTAGTTTGGATTCACCAAGGTTTGAAACCATAATCATGCCAATGTCAAATCAATGCACAACCATTCAACCAATTCATATTTCATGATAATTCTATAAATATAGGATTAATTTATCACTCATCATAATCAAGCATATTATTAAAAATAATAATAAATTAAATAGCACATAAATGACATACATAGGGCTTAAACCCAAGTCCTTTCACAACAACTAAGTACTCTCATTTGTTGTAGTGTTTGACTTGGTGCCTATGTAAGAGTCTCATTTGGTGCCTGTGGAACTGTCTCATTTGGTGGTTGTGTTGGTGGGTCATTTGTTGGTTGTATTTGTGGTTTAGTTGGTGCCTTAGTTGGGCACTAGTGCAGATATGTGATTTTAGATCAGCATATTAGATTGGTTGTGGCGGAACCGAGATAATATATGGTGCGATGGCAATTTTGAAAATAAAACAAGCAATATTAGATCGGTTGTAAGGGGCACCGATCTAATATGTAAATATTAGATCGGTTATGGGGGGAGCCGATCTAATATTACTTTTTTAAATTTTTAAAAAAATCAGCATGGTGTATTTGATCGGTTATTATCAGAACCGATCTAATATTTGGGTTTTTGAAACTCGCAAAACCATTTTCTCTTCTTCCTTCTCGCGCCTCACTGTTCCAAATCACCTTTGTTATCGCCGCAGTTCAATCACAGGTGTTTTGTTCGTCACAATGAAAGGTGCTCCACTCAGTGGAAGCCACTGTCGTTGTCGCTGCTTCTATGAGCCTCTAATTTCTTCTTCGCAATCTCTTTCGTTAGAAGAAGTTGCATCCTCTTCTTCGTAGCAATTACTCCACCGAGCCATCACTGTTGCATTGATAGAGGTTAGTTCGTATGCTTGCTCTTGTTTGTATTTGAAATTTAAATTGAAATTGTTGGCTGGTTTGTTTGAAATTGAGATTGAAACTATTGGTTGTCGTTGTTGATTGCTCTTGATCGTTTTTATCACCGTCACAACAAACTTTATTACAATTGAAATTGTTGGCTGCCCTAGTTTGAATATCAAACTTATATCATGTTTAATATTCTACTATATATAATATAATATAAAAGGAGAATTTGAACATCAAACTTTTAGACAAGAATATTTTTTGTTTGGAAAATAATAGATTAGTTTCTAGAATAATATTTTTTGGAGAATAAGAACATATTAGATTACATAAGTAAGCAACATGGTTACTTCATGTAGTTTAGGTCTATGGAACACTTTTTTTAAACCAAGTTCTCATGCTCTGTAATAATGGATCGAGGTTGGATGAATGCAATACGAATCAGTGATGTCTATGAAAATGGGGTTGAAGATTTTTTACAATTTGCTCAACGACATGGGACTACTTTGAATGGAAAATATTATTGTCTATGTGTTAATGGTTTGAATGGGAGACGACAAGAACTTAAGTTGATACGAGAACATCTTCTATGTGATGGTATCCTAAAGAGTTATACAACGTGGACCTGGCATGGTGAAGTTGTACACATACCAACCATATCTCGAAGTCAAGAGTTTAATCCACATTGTGAGCTTCTCATGGAAGATATGATTGAAGATATTGGACAAGAAAATTTAAGATCAGTACGCGTTTATGATTCATTGAAAGATGATTCAAAGAAGGCTTTATAGCCCGGTTGTACGAGTTTCACTCGATTGTCAGCGACATTAAGATTATTTAACATTAAAGCCAAAAAATGGTGGACTGATAGAAGTTTTACTGAGTTACTAGAATTGTTGCATGTAATGCTCCCAGAGGGTAATACATTGTTAACCCGTCATTATGAGGCGAAAAAAATATTATGTCCTATGGGTATGGAGTACCGAAAAATTCATGTTTGTCCTAATGATTGTATTCTTTATAGAAAAGAGTTTGAAACATTGACCAAGTGTCCAAGATGTGGAGTATCGCGAAACAAAGTTAAGGATGACGATGACGATGAAGATAACATGAAGAAGGGTCCTCCTGCAAAAGTGTTATGTTATCTTCCAATCATACCTCGATTTAAGCGTTTATTTGCCAATGTTGATGATGCTAAAAACCTTCAGTGGCATGCAAATGGAAGAAAAAGTGATGGATTGTTACGACATGCAGTTGATTCACCTTAATGGAAGAAAATTGATACTCTCTACCCACAGTTTGAGAGTGATCCAAGAAATTTGAGACTTTGTCTTGCAACTGATGGCATGAATCCTTATGGTAATTTAAGTAGCAAGCATAGTTCATGGTCGATTTTGCTGATCATTTATAACTTGCCTTATTGGTTGGCTATGAAGAGAAAATACATGATGTTATCTATGACGATATCTGGACCAAAGCAACCTGGAAATGATATTGATGTTTATCTAACTTCGTTGAAAGAAGATATGAGATTATGATGGGATGAAGGAGTTGAGGTTTTTAATGCATATGGAAAAATGAATTTTAATTTGCGAGCCTTATTATTTTGCACCATTAATGACTTTCCAGCTTATGGAAATTTAAGCGGTTATAGTGTGAAAGGACATTTTGCTTGTCCAATATGCGAAGAAAACACAAGTTATCATCAACTAAAACATGGGAGGAAGACTTGTTACATTGGCCATCGAAGATTTTTGAGATGTAATCACCCATATCGTCGATTGAAAAAGGCTTTCAATGGATGTCAAGAGGAAAAAATCCAACTGCCACCCTTAACTGGAGAACAAGTTTATGATCGTGTGTGCTAAGTAAATGTCATTTTTGGGAAAAGACAAAAGAAAGTTGTTGACATAAGCATTTGGAAGAAAAAATCCATATTCTTTGATCTCCCATACTAGGCCAAATTAGATGTCATACATGTGGAGAAGAATGTTTGTGATAGTATAATTGGAACATTGCTAAACAACAAAGGGAAAACAAAGGACGTTATTAATTCTCGTAAAGATTTAGTTGAGATGGGTCTTCATTTGGAGTTACAGCCAGAAGCGCGCGGTAAATAGACATATATACCTCCTGCTTGTCATACTCTGTCTAAACTTGAGAAAAGAAGCTTTTGTGATAGTCTACGAGGAATGAAGTGGGAGAACATTGTCACACTTCCATTATAGGTGAAATTTCATGTTATTTTTTTTATTATTCATTTAGTTTTAAATCATTAATTATCTAACATGTGTTATTTTTTACAGGTTTCATGGAAGGTTCTGTAAGACCCGTGAAATTTAATTAATTAAATAAATAATTAATTAATAAATGCGGGTAGGAGAATTAATTATAACATTAATTATGAGTGGAATGACATGGAAAAGTACTAGCTCAAGTGGTTGAGAGTACTTTAATTGTGTGAGAGGACTTGGGTTTGAGTCTTATGTATGCCATTTGGTGTTATTATTCATTGTTATTTTAATATAGCATGATCGTGTGGTGAAATATTATGATAATTGAATTATGATTGTTAGCACGAAACATGAATTAGTTAAATGGCTGTGTATTGAGTTGGCATTAGCATGGTCATGGGTTCAAATCTTGGTGAAATTAAATTGAACACTTTTTTTAGTCATTTTTGGTTTTTGGCATGAAAATGAAGGGTTAACGTAAACCCTAAAGAAATGACAGCCAAGAGTGAGAAGAGAGGCTGAAAACGGATCATAAAGGGGTTCATGAATGGCAATTAAAATCCCAATTAAGTTTAGATTCGTTTTTATGTTATCACATAGTTTTTAGGGCACCTTTAAAAGGCCATAGTGAGGTAGAGAGAAGGGTTTGGCAATCTGGAAATTTTACTTACAGAGAGAGCACGAAAATTCTGGAACTTGGTGAGGTTTGGGAGAGATTGAGAGGCTGAATAGAGAGGAGCCAAGGAGGGCTAGTGCTCGAAGGAGAACTATCCAATTTTCAAGGTTTAAAGCTTAAAAGGATCCAGGTTAGGGGATTTTACTCGTTAGAACTTTAACAATTGTATTTGAATTGCTGAATTTATGTGTGTTGTTAATTTCTGTTCATTTATGGTTGATTTTTTTGTGGTTCTGGAAAATTTCCAGAAACTGCCTGGCGGGCCGTTCATGGCCGCCAGGCGGCACATGAGATTGTACGTAATCTGGGTTCCTGGAAGAGGAACCGCCTGGCGGCACACTCCCGGCCGCCAGGCGACGCTTGTAGTTTTAACCAATTCTGGGTTTTTCGAATGAAGCGCCTGGCGGTGTTGCTTGGACCGCCAGGCGGCGCGGGTCAAATTGGCTCGTTTTTTATATTTTTGGGTTCTGGGCTGAGTTGGATCGGAGGGGAGTTTAGCTGTGTTCATGAAGAGAGGGTTTGTGGTTACAAACTGTGAAAATTGGTGCGTATGGGAAGTGAATTTTGATGGAATAGTGGGCAGATGTTAGGGTTAAGGAGGTGCGGATCGTGAGTCTAGGAAAAACTGTTAGCGGAAAATTAATTGGAGTAATTCTGGCGTGGAACAGTCCATTCATATTAATTAGTGGTGGCTCTATGATTGGGAGAGTGTGTATGATCTATGCTAGGAAGATACTAGGAGAGAAGAGTAGGGCAGGTTAGGGATTTCTGGAAAACTACCAGAAACATTATGCACCGTCTGGTGGTACGAGTCTTACCGCCAGGCGCCATCTCAGGGAAAAACCAGAAATTTAAACATTGTGGGAACTGTTGGAATTTTCGGGTGTTAGCAAGAGAGTGAGAATGCGGGTCACGGAGAGTTGGAAATGTTGACGCAAGGTTGATAGGGTATGGGTCATGACTTTAAACCTGAGAGCGGGATAAGTGGGGGTTCGTGGAAATTAGAGTTTGATAGTGTACAGATTACAAGTATAGTCTATCTATACTAGAGTTGGTGGGGAGGTGGAGTTGGAAATCGTGTAAACTAATGGACCTGTTGATATGAGAGTGTGTGAGTTGGGAGGCTAATTGTTCAACCAGAATATAGAGGAAAAATCTAGCTTGCAGTGGATTTACAGTTGTGTATTGAAATAGCAACTTATGGTTATGATAGGATAGGAGAAGCAAAACTGTTGGGGTCTAATGAGATAGATCATAAGCATAAGTTTAGGGCACTGCTATAGACTGGGATTATAACCTTCGGACTTAGTATATAGGTAATAAGTGATGAATGCAAGTAATAGTACCTACAAATCAGACCAGTACAGTGAGAGTTACTATACTGATACGGCGCCTGGCGGTGGAGGTGAGGCCGCCAGGCGGTAGCAGTGAAATAGTGGGGTACTGGAGTTGGTGGCGCCGGGCGGATAGGAGGTCTCGCTAGGCGGTAGCGGTAATGCCATTGACTGCTGGATGCAGTATCCGCCTGGCGGTATGTATGGTCCCGCCGGGCGGTAGTTCCAAACTTTGTTATTCACGAGGCGCTCGGCGCCTGGCGGTACGTGTCCCTCGCCAGGCGGTCTGGAAGCTGTGGCGCCTAGCGGTACGTGTCCCCCGCTAGGCGATTTGGCTGCTGTAAGTCCTAGTTGATGGACTTTGTAGGGTGTTCTACAAGGCTTTTGGTGGTGCTTTAAAGGTAAGATTGCTGGGTTCCTTGAGTTGAGCTCGAAACATATCCCTTGAGTTGAGCTCGGGATATGGGTTAAACACGTACATTCCTCGAGTTGAGCTCGGAATAGCATCCCTCGAGTTGAGCTCGGGATGGCGGATGAACACAAGGAACCCTTGAGTTGAGCTCGGGTTGGCAAGTGTTGCCGGTGTGAGTGTGCTAGTTGTGGCCAGTACGGATGGGTCCAGTTAGATTGCCCTCCTCAGTTGTTGACTGACGAGTTTGGTAGTCTTGGGACATTACGGACTATGTACATAATTGGGAACTCCACCTGGCGTTACGATGTGTGATCCGTGGCATTGGTTCCAACACGTGCTCTGTCGGTTGTAGCCGATAGGTTTGGCAGCAAATTACCTTGAGGTAATCACTAGAAGAGGTAGAACCCGAAGGGTTTGGTTGTGGCCAAACGTTAGAGAATTGGTTAAGAGATGGTACTTTGATATTTGTGGAGCTTATGTCTGTTAAATTGATTATATGATATATATGATGATGTATGTTGTTTTCATAAGCTCACCCTATCTGCTTGTGTTTGGCGATGATCGTGTACGCGGTACACGTGAGCAGAGGATGTTGATGCAGGTGGAGCCGGTGATGCTTAGTCGCGAGTGGGGGTCCTCCTGGGGGAACTTCTTATATTTACTTTATTTGTTTTTGGAAACCGTTGTAAACCCTGATGGGTGAAACTATAACATTGTTGTTTTGGTTTATGGAATAGATGTTTATAAACTCTATGCGAATATTTAATAAATTTTAAAATTTCCCGCGTTTTTGGGAAATGAGGTTATTCATAAATGCGATGACTTTATATATTTAATTGTTTTATTTATTTAAACCAGTAATATCCTGACGGGATGTTACAGGTTCATCCAAGAAGAAGACTAGAGCAGCTACCCGTCTATAAAAGCAAGCTCTGAAGTGATTGATTAAGGATAATGTGGACATAAACCCTCAGACAGGGAGACCTATAGGGCCAACCCGTCAGAATTTTTCTAGCTATTTGGGAGTGTTAGCACGAACAAAGGTTTCCATTTTGGAACCAGATTGGGATCATGTGTCAGAAGTTGATAAAAACATGATTTGGCAGGATATTTGTGTAAGTTAACTTGTCAACTTATGAATATTTACTACTTATTTCTATTGTCAACTTATGAATATTTACTACCTATGAATAGGAAAACTATGAATTCAACACTTCTGATTTCATATGAAGGAGGATAATGTCGTCAGTAGCTACAAAATGGAGAGCAATCAAGACGATGTTGTCAAGCTTCTATGTATTCGGGAAATACAAAGAAAAGTCTCCTTGTGAGATGTATGGCATAGACGAGCAAACATTGGAAGCATTTGTTCAAAGTCGACTGGATCCCGCTTGGGCGGTATATTTCTCTATATATATTACGGTTTAAATATTAATTATATGTCATCTGATTAACCATTTATATGTTGTACAAGTGTAGGTTGTATGTTGGAGAGGTCCTTCCTCGTTTAGTTGCCATTGGGAGATTGTATCCTGGGGGATCAACCATGCACACTATGCAAATGTCAGATGATTTGGCTAGAGTGGTAGTTGAAGATATTAAAGATGCCACAAGTGCAGTTCCAGTACCCATATAGGAGGTGAAATTAGTGGGAGAGGCACTAGGAACATTCATCTCATGGCCTAAACAATTAGTTAAGGTAGTTACAACAAAGAAGAATGTATATTACTTTTCTTATCAAGGAAACAGTTCATAATTTAACACAAACTTTCTATTTAACTTTGCTATTTTATTTTGTAGGATCATAGCAGGCAAAAGTCCCCAGTTGCATGTGCTTTTAGCCTTGAGGCCCATTCCCAGCCCAAATCCAAGCAAGATTTTAGTCCAATTCATGACCTTGTCAGGGTAGTCAGAGATCTTTTTCAATCACCACTTGCCATTCCTTGGGATAAAACAATGTTCAGTGTTGATAATAGTGATATACCATTATATCTTCACATGAACGATGTGTATGAAATCATACAAGGGAGTCAGATGCTGAACATTGCAGTTATTCAACTATGGATTCTGTAAGTCCACTTTATGTTATACTATGAATAAATGAAATCAATGTCTCTAAACTTTATGGTTTGAATCCAGGTATGTAAATGAATATGTTGCCAAAAGGGGGCATGCTGATGTGTATGGTTTCCTTGAGCCTCAACATATACAAAAGTCTGGAAATAAACATATGGAATGTCAAACATACATCCAAAACTGGGTAAGGAAATCAAAGAAAAGAATATACATGGCACCTTATATTAATGTGTAAGTTCAACTTAGAAACTTAAGCTATTAATTAACTAATTCAAATCACTAATTAAATTTCTTGTTAGGTCTCATTGGCAATTGGTGATTATTTTTCCATTGAAAAATATTGTAGTTTGGTTATGCTCATTTCACAAGCCCATACCCTCAGCCATGAAAAATATTCTACAGAGGTATGTGGTAGTGACTTTATAATGTGTTATTTATGTCATCAAATATCTTGTAAATGACTAGTGCCTTAACTTTGTAGTGCTCTAAACATGTACAATATGTTAGGTGGTAAATCAACTTCTTCTACCCAAAGCATCAAAGTGATTTCTCCTAAGGTATAATTTTTCATTGACTGTATTAATATAATCTTTTTTCATATGTTAATTAATATAAATTTCATTATATATTAGTGTAATAAGCAACAAGGAAGTTTTGAGTGTGGATACTTGTCATGTACTGGATGTGGACCATAGCTCGTGCTGCTATCAAAGATTCTTGGAATGAGGTAAAAAATAAAACAGAATCCTCTTTGAAGCATGTTATCAAATATTTAACTAATATGTTATGGATACTGATATGCATTAATTTCTTTGAACTACAGGTTTTCGACAATGCTGAACCATTGGGATATGAGAAGATTGATGAAGTGAGGACTGAATGGGCCAAGTACTTCTTCCAGTATAAAAATTAGTTGATAGGTTTCCTTCTTTTTGTTGAATAGATGTACTTAGGAAATTTTTTGGTCAAATCCATTGTTGGATTTGAATTGATGTTTAATTTTGTACTGTATAAACTATTGTGCTGCCTGGTTCTGGTTTTGAATTGAATGCAACAGGTTTCAGGTTTTGGTTAATTGCAAAAACAAAGCAAACTTTTTTTTCTAAAAAATAGGCAATATTAGATCGATTGTAACCTTAACCGATCTAATATATCACATATTAGATCGGTTAAGGTTACAACCGATCTAATATTCCCTATTTCTTCTTTAAGTGATCTTAGTAATATTAGATCGGTTTTGTCCATAACCAATCTAATATAACTTATCTGATGTTTCTCTGTGTGGGTATCTTTAGATCGGTTATTTGAAACTGATCTAATATGGAATTATTAGATCGGTTCATTACAACCAATCTAATACGTGAAAGACATATTACATCGGTTCCAAAACCGATCTAAAACACGCTCCAGAATCGATGTAATATGACCTTTTTGCACTAGTGAGGGTCTCTATTCCAGGCTCATTAGGTGTCTCTGTTCCAGGCTAATCTGGTTGTTGACTTTGCCATCTCTTTCGTGTCCCACCTTGTCTGACTCATGTGACATCTTTTCTTAATTCCCAAGACTCGAGTCTGCATTTATTTTTTGGTCTCCCTAGCAAGATTCGCTTTGTTGGTGGCATCACTTCAATGTTTGTATTCATCTCCCATACATTTGGACCGTTGACTTGGTATATGAGTGGAGTGTAGGTTTCTTCATATGTTGATCTCTTTTACTAGTGTGGGATAACTTGGTCCACATTCAGATTGAGAAACCTTATGGCAGTAAGGGGGTGGCAGCATGGTAGTCCACTAATTGTCCACTTCCTGCAGGTACATTCATGTTGATCAAGGTTGACCACGAACTTGTCACCCACCATGGGCATGTGCCTAACCTCAAACAATTTTTCTCCAGCCCAACTATGAAAATAACTCAGTTAATATAAGGTTTATGAAAAAGAAGAACAACATATCAAAATAGCTCAATTATTAAACAAAGTAAATGAAATTGAGAAACCACAAACCAGGGTGTCTAGAATTTGGTCTTCTCTATTTCTTTGTCCAGTCTTTTCTTTATTCTAGGGTAGAGAGATCCCTCAATGGTCTTCACCTCGGTCCTATTTCTTGTCCATCTTTTCATTAGATATATTCTTATCTCCTCCATCATTGTGATGATTAACTTACTTCTTGAACTGACTATTACACTATTGAAGGCCTCGCTCATATTATTGACAATTATGTCACATACAGCCTTGCCACTAAACCTGGACCTAGACCAAAATCTAGTGGAAAACATCAACATGAAAGGTAACAGTTAGTACTATAGAAGTTGTTAACAGTTGACAAAGTACAAGAAAAGTGAATGGAAAGCTTGCCTTGGTGGAATAGCTAACAAATGCTTAAAGGCATTTTCATTGACCTCTTTCATCTCTCTCATAACTGCCTTTCAAGCTTGAGGGTGAGTACATGTGGCTGCCTTCTATAGCAGTCTCTTAACATTTTTCCCAGGAAATTTTTTTCGAAAATTCGCATTTATGTGGCGCACACAATAACGTTGCTCAACCCTAGATAATAATTCTTGTAATGCTAGTAGTAGACCTTGTAAAATAAAAGTGCCATAACTATACTACACAACAAATAAATGAAAAAAAAAGTATTGAGACTAGTTAACTCACTTTATATTGGTTTGACATAAAATTTATTCCTGGACACAATTCAGGTCTGCCAAGATCATCAACCAAAAGTTCCAAAAACCAAGTCTATGTTTCCTTATTTTCAACTTCTACCACGGAGTATGCCAATGGAAGTATATGATCATTGACATCTCTTGCAACAACTGTTAACAACTCCCCTCCATAATTTCCTTTTAAAAAACATGTCTAACCCAATAATAGGTCTATAGCTTACAAAGCTATCTTTACAAGCCTTTAAACACACATAAAGTCTCCTGAATATTTTTTTATCTTCATTGTCTTCTACACTGACTTTTACAGTAGATCCAAGATTTGACTTTAACAACTCATGTGCATAGTCATATACCATTTTATATTGTTCCCTAAAAGAACCTTCAATATTCTTATATGCAATGGTTTTTTCTCTATGAGCAGTAGACCTCGAGATGCCCATATTCCATTGCCTTCCAACTTTGTTTCTTATGTTTGTCAGTTTTATTTCAGGATTGTCTCTAATACTTTTTTCTAACCTCTGGCTCAACCATTTTGAAGTCATCAACCTGATACTAAATTCCTTACTACAGTTATGTTGGTTGATTATTGTTCTTAACTGCCAACTACTCTGAGTAGCTTTATAACCACAATAAGCATACCAATTACATGTTCCTTTTGCCCCTAAACATTTGACACACACTCTTCATTTGTCATTTCTAAAAATCTTCAACTTTCTTCCATTGTGCACACCATAAGTTCTTATAGCTTCTACAAATTCTTCCTTTTTCGTGAAGTATGTCTCCACCTCCCACTTGTAGTCTTCCATACTCTTGGGCATTGAAAAAATCCCTAAACTTTCCAAAATTGTCTCTATCATGTGCAAATGAATCACTATATTCCACACTATTTAAACTCTTTGATTCCTAGCAATGTCAAATAAACTCCTATCTTGTACATTACTACGACCAACATTTTGTCCACTGAAATCAACTTCATCAATCACAACTTCCCTTTTCACATAATCATGACCTTCCCAAAAATCATCCTCATTATGGATACTAACATCCACTAGTTCTTCTCGATTAAAAGAATCCCCGACGGACTCATCCCAACTACTTACATCAAAGTCATTCAAATCAAGTTCATGCACACTCTCTTGAATACTATCGTCATCATTGTCAGCCTCCCCCGTCCCTCATCTACCTTAGCAGGACCCTCACTCACACCCACATCAACCTCAATCTAACATTCACTCACAACCACTTCAACCTCTACCTGACTTCCATTTGAATACCCACATCAACATCACCAGGACCTTCATTCCAACCCACATCAACCTCAACCTGAGGTTGAAGGTCCTCTTCAAACTAGATTTCATCTTCACCAGGACCCTCACTCACACCCACATCAACCTCAACGCGAGGTTAAGGGTCCTCTTCAAACTTGATTTAATCTTCACTAGGACCCTCACTCACACCCTTATCAACCTCAACCGTGACTTCATTATCCCCTTCTAATTGCACATGAACCTCAGCCTCATCCTCAATAGGATTATATTCTAACATATTAACTACTTAAGGTTTGTCTACTTTATGCACAACATACAAGTGAACTTGACCATTAAGTGTGGCTATATTCACCATATGACATGCCCCTCGGTCATTAGACCATAATTCTAACCTCCCTTACAAAACAAATCCTCCCCCAACTGAATACCACATCTCCTTCACATTGGCATAATCCATTTCCTTCAAAATACCCAATATCTCAAAGTAGCGCCAAGTGTTTGGGTCACATGCCAAAATAGTTAAGTCTCCAACATATTACAGTGACCCATTCCTCTCAAATCTTCCACCATGGTGAAATACCACTTCGAAATGTGAGTCATCCATGTGAACATATAAATCTATATCTATACAACCCTGAAAAATTTCAAAAAACCCAACCAAGAAAGCAGATATTACATTTCATACCACTATCACACCGACAAAAAAAATTTAAAATGGGGGACCACAAGTTGAAACCAATTACTCACAACACAGGACCACAATGTAAACTAAGTAATATACAATTGCTCCATTAACCACATAACACCAAAAATAGACACCACGCACAATAATCAAACACAAAAAACATTAAATAACTAAAAACCCTAAACCCCACCATTGAAACATCACTATATTCAAACACAAAAACCATAAATGGATAAAAATCCTAAATTGGACAGTGGCACACCTTTGAGCGAAGCTGGAATCAACCTCCTTCTCAACAAAATCTTCTATTGCATTCAACTGTGAGTTGTGGCTTCGACCTCACTTCTCAACAAAAATCCCCCAAATTTGTTCTTTAAAAACTTTTTAGTTTAATATTTCTAATCAGTCCTACTAATACACATCACACAGTCTGGCCTTGCCACTTCATTAAAACTTTACTAACTTACCACAACTAATAACATAGACATTAACCAACTTAACGAGGTCTAAACAAAATGTACTACATTGATGCAAAATTTTAAATTTGGGTACTAAATTGAAAAAAACTTAAAACGCGATACCATTTTGAAACCTTAAACCTTAAATTAATTACGTATATACTTATTGGTGTTACAATTAGTTTACAAAATAAGCACATATGCATATTTTAATTAGTTTATTAGTGCAAAATAATTTTTTATATTAATTATTCACACTAAATTGTGTCATCTTGAGATCCGAGAAAAATGTGAGGGATGCAAAAAAGAATTTGTTTTTATGTCAATTAACACATTACGTGAATATTTTTACACCAGGTTATATTAATAGTAAAAACTAAGCAAGTCCACTAAAATGTTTGTTTTGTATTATATATTAGTAACAATGAAAAATAAAACAACAATATGTTTGGAAGGAAAGTAATATTCAACATAACAAGGTAATTAATATTTAATGGGTTAAAAATGGTATGTGTTGGTTGAAAATATATTACTAAACACAGAGTTAGTACACACATACCATATAAAAAAAATAAGATAAGGAGTTCCGAATAATGTAACTTGAAAAAATAAATTCAGTAAATTCACATATGTTAATATAATAATTTGCCTTTATTATATTACTTATCATTCTTCCATTCTTATAAATTCAATTGAACAGATATGATGTCAACATGTTTCACAATTAAATATCTGAAAAATGTAATGAAGAATTATTTTTTTTTTGTTTTTCAATTTCGTGTGTTTTTAAATGTAGTAACCTTTCTTGGAAAATTTAGTGTTTGGAAATTTTATTTTCTTAAAACTAATACATACAAAAATGATGAAAAGTCTATCGAGTGTTTTCTTCCAAATACAGTCATTTTCTTTAGTTTTTTTTTAGATCTTGCCATCTTTTTCTTCTTTCAAATTTGTATACAATTTATCAACAGTTTCTTTTCAACAAGTTTTGCTTTAAATTGAAAAGTCTTTTCAGTTCAGCGCTTTGAAATTCATGTATTTTCTTAGAACTTCTATTTATTTTTTGTTTGGTAATATTTTTATAACTTTTCAAGAAAAATGGGTTATGCCCTTTTATTTTTATGTTAGATTTCTAAAATGAATTATACATATTTTTTCACAAAAATGAGTCAGGCTATTTAATAATTTAAATTGAGTTTAGACCAAAATTCTATCAAAATCCACATCACAAACACCCTAACATTAATGGATAATAACAGTTAATTATTATTACAAACCCCTGTAATTAATATTATATAGGTTTCCAAGAAACTTTCATTAGTCATAACTGCTAAGTGTGATATTGGATTTTAAATATATTTATTTGGGTCTACTTGGTCAACTTACTGATCCTCCAACTCAGCATACCATGAATCTTTCAACCATCATGGTAGGCTACTATAGAGGTGGAACAAATTAATTTATTTTTTTAAAAAATTAATAAATGTTTTTATTACGTATCCAATACTAATAATATTCAAATATTTTTTGTTAATTTTAAAATTCAAGTGTTTAAATTGAATTTATAGAATATTAAAGAGGATAAGATTGAATAATGGTGAATATACATGATATAAATGCGTAGAGTACTAGAGAAAAGAGTGTGACATGACAAGTTGAAGTGCGCGACAGCGATTGGCGGAGAAAGAGCTTAAAACACGAACACCCACGTTGTGTTATGTTGTGTTCTGTCTACTACTGGTTCATTTCATACATAATTAAAATTAATTAATCCAAATGATGAATTAATCTGGTGATTAATTATGATATTATTTAACAGCACCGGAATCAACGCTCTCCACTTGGCTTCACAAATCTGAATGAACCCCTAACCAATCTCCTCTCTTATTTCATTTCAACACTCTGTATCTGTCCCTGTCTTCATCTTCGTTTCGTGTTTCTACACTCCAATCGCTCTATTTTCTTCTTTTTTTTGTTTTTCATTTAATTTATTATCGTTCTTCTTCGTTTCTCTGCTTCGCGCTTCCTTCAGATTTGTTTTCCCCTCAGATCCTTTTCTGGATCACAGGTATTCATTCGTTCCTTTGTTACTTCGTTCTTTCACATTTTTCACTCTACTTTGGAATGTTATTTGAATCAGTCAATTTAAGATCTGAAATCTTCAATCCTCTCTATGTCTGTGTCTCGCTAGCTCATTACGCAGACAGAGAATTTCTTTTGTTTTTTTGTTTTTCGTTTCAGTTTTTTGGTGTTTGACTGGAACTATTTATGTTAGGGTTCGTACTTCATAACGCGGCGCTGTTGTGTTCTGTTCGTGGATCTCGTTGATTTATGCTTAGTTTAGGTTGAAATTTATGGTTTAATGTTGTGTTTGTGTCATGAATAGGTAGAGGATAAGATCTGGAGTGTGTATTTTTTTTTTATACTGATTGTGAGAGGCGAGTGAAAAGAAATTAGAAATGTTGATTGTTATACAGGTGTGTATTTTGGTAATTGAAGTGTTTTTCTTTTTTCCTTTGTGTTTTTGGTAATTGGCAGTGAGACGGCGTTGTTGAGTTTGAACAGATGAAGCAATGTTGATGGATTGTGGATGTATGGGGAAGCTGGTGAGGTGCCTTGAACTTAGATGAAGAAGGAACGTGCATGGCCGCAATTCATAAGGAATCTTTTGATCATGGTTGGATCAAGAAGCCGGCCACAGTTGAGGAGGCCTACTTGGATTATTGTTCTTGTTTCCATAGTGTGTGTGTTTCTCATTGCTGCCTACGTGTATCCGCCGCGGAGCCCGTCTTCCTGCTCTCTCTTCTCCTCCAGGGGTTGTGGTGGCAGTATTATCGATCTACCACCTGCGGCTCAGTCGCGCCAATTGACTGATGCGGAGGTTGAGTCTCGGGTTGTTATTAACGAGATTCTCAACTATTATCCTGTGATAACCAAGAAACCTAAAGTAGCTTTTTTGTTTTTGACTCCGAGTTCGTTGCCGTTCGAGAGGCTCTGGCACATGTTCTTTAAGGTTTGGAATTCCTCCTCCCAAGGCCATGAACTTTGCTCGTGTGCCTTCTTTTGTATGTACAGTATTGATGCCATGTCTAGTAAGTTTTTCAATTTTTCTTGTTTTGTTTGTAGTTTTATCCTACAACTTGTATGTTTGCGTTATTTTAGTGGGCATTAGTTTGAGAATGGGGCCATAAGTTATCTTCAGAACAGAACAATATACTATAGGTCCTTTTTGTCTTTTTATTAACTGTATTCAATATATAAGTTCTGATGAGAGGAACACACTCTAAAGATTAGAGGAGATTTATTGGTGAGATAGACTGCTTGGCTTGGTGCAAAACAGACAATTCACAATCCCTATTCTGCAGTCTGATTGATGGTGAGCAGATAATCTGCTGGCAATTTGTGGAGATGAATAGTGGATTGAATCTGGATGTATTTTCTTTATTTATAGATGAAAATACATTTGGATTAAGATGGAAAAATATGAAAGAATGAGCAATTTCTGCTAATAAATAAGTTGTAAAGTTGTAAGACCCTTTGCCTAATAAGCTTTGGCAAAGTCAGCTACAGTGCATTACAAAGGAACACGAATTTGTGCCTATTTATGATACTCTTATCTATGTGAACGCGGAGTTAAGGGTTTCTCACTTTTCATTTAACTCGTGAATCATAATGCTTTGTGAAATTTTCGCTAGTGCCATGTTGAATTTCGCTCTAGTTGTTGGTGAAATTTTCAGTTCTTGCATGTTTGATATCTAGTATTTAGTTGGTTTTATAGAATAGCTTTAAAATTATAGCTTCGTAGGTATGAACTATTTCATTGAATAAGCTTGGTGATTTCTTATAGAACTAGATCAGAAATTAGTTATTAACAAAGAACAAAAAGTTAGAGTATTCTCCTTTGACATTGGATCACTGGATTCCCTAGGTATATTTCTCTCATTGTAGACCTTGGTAATTGGGGTTGGTTTTTTACCATACCCTCACCTTTTCCTAAAGGTGAAGTGTTAGGTGAAAGCTCGGGAACAACTAATTCTTGAGGATCCATACAATCATGTAGCTCCAGCCAATTGATACAATGCATCTTTGCCAATAGGAGTAGGTTCTTGCTAGGAATGGAAAGTGTGTTGGAGGTCCTACATTGGGTAAAATTGAATAATATATAAGTGGAAATATGTAGAAACCTATTGCCTTAAGGTTTTGGGTTAAAAGTAGTGCCTTGATTTCTTATATAGGTTTGTTCACGACTTTGGTATCAAATCTCCTTAGTGTCTCTGCCACAAGTGATATTAGAGTTGATGGTTTGTCTTGGTGATCGACTCGGATGAATATAATGTATAATAGATGAAAAATCCTACAGTTTGAGGATTTCTCATATCAGAAGTCTTCTCTTTCAGGAAAGTGTGTTCCTATTCAAAACAACCATACAAAGGAAGGGTTACCAATGAAATACTCATGGTTAAAAAAAATGTTTCACCTTGAGAGGGAGTTGTACCGATGTGGAAGGGACGTTCACTTGAGAGGGAGATTGTTAAAAATTCAAGGTGAGTTGGAAGTTTCACATTGGGTAAAAAAGAGTTAGATGAACAATATTGGTTTAAGGTTTTGGGTTGAAAGTGATGTCTTGGTCTCTTATATGGGTTTGTTTTGTTCATGACTCATTAGTGTTGAATCTATCTGGGTCTCCCTTCAAAGGACCCATTGTTGTCTAGGATGTCTGAAACTGGAATACCCATTGTCGGTATAAATGCTACAGACATGGAGTATAGTAGCTGAGCTATGTACTTGGGACAACATGTGAATTTGCATGGCTTTATTAATTATTTCAGCAATTAAAGTTGGAATATTTCAAGATGAATTTGATTTAACCGGGCCACTCTTCATATTGCTTCCAATTGGGCCAATCCAGTTTTTCATTATAGATCAAATCAAACACAGATTGATTGTCACTTCATTTTTGGGAAGATTGTATATGTATGTGTGCATATAACACGCTTTGTGCATTTGATTTGTATGCTCTATCTAGCAGGGTTGTTGGATGTAGCACATGCCTAAATTAGTTTTAGAACACATCCATATTAAGATATGATTAATATTTATATGATGTTACTTTGTACCAGCACTCGTGAATATATAAACCCAGCAGTTCGTAGTTAAGCATTATACATGCACCAAACCTAGTAGTATTGAATCAAGGCAGGAAATTTTGGGAGCTTCTAGCAAGAGTTTCGATTTTATTTTCCATCTACTTTTTGTATTTATGCCTTCCTTTTAACAATAGAAATTTGAGCATTGTTCTATATGTGCTCCAAATAAGGCTAGAATACCAGGATATAATTGTGGCGTGCTTTTCTCTTTTTAGAAAAATATCAATGTATGCTTCTCATCTTGGAATCTAGATAAGTATCAGTTCAATTCCTTTTCCTTTGAATGTGGTAGAGATATACTGCTTCCATTATATTTGAATTATACTCGTTGCCAAATGCAGGGCCATGAGGGCAAATTCTCTGTTTATGTACATGCATCAAAGGACAAGCCAACACATGTCAGCCCCTATTTTATTGGTCGAGACATTCACAGTGCGCCGGTATGGTGTATAGCACATGATTTGAATATATAATTTACAAGCACTCGATATGACAGTTTGAAGTTCCAATTCCAACATAATTTGAGGATGATTAAAACTGCAAACACTATAAGCAATTTGATGTATGCTTTTTAATAAAAAGTTAACAATTGATCGGAATTGGAGAGTATCATCACACAAATCTCAGTCTGTTTAGTTACTCTCTGTTTTTCTTATAGCTGTAACAAAACTGCCCCTTTTGTCTCTCAACTAAGCAGTGAGAACAAAGAATATATTTATTCTCCTGATAAACAGTACATGGATCCGACTCTTCAAATGGTAGTATGGTAGAATCGTTAATTGAAGGCAGAACTTTAGGAACATTGTGAACACCAAAATAAATAATCAGAAAAACTTTCTTTTAATGTTATGATTCTCTGGTGTTTAACATGCATCCAATTTTCTTAAGGTCAAGCCATTTGTTTCTTTATGCCAACTTGTTTTCACTTTCTTGCAGGTAGGCTGGGGAAAAATTTCTATGGTTGAGGCTGAAAGAAGACTTTTGGCAAATGCACTGTTAGACCCTGATAATCAACATTTTGTGTTGTTGTCTGAAAGGTCTTTTGTTATCTAATTATTTCTTCTTTTTTTTCTGCAAGTCATAATTTGTGGAATTTAATCTAATCAACTGCACACTCATTTGTGCTTCAGTTGTATACCTGTACGTCGCTTTGATTTTGTGTACAACTACTTATTATTAACAAATGTCAGCTTTATTGACAGGTAAGTAAATATATAAGACTTTCTATAAATTAGTTGATGAAATTCTAACTTTTTCCTTTGAGTAAATATTCTACACTACGGAATTTATGGATGGTAATTCGGACTAATCTGTCTCTATTTTCCCCTTCACCTTTTGGATAAAGCTATGTGGATCCTGGTCCTCATGGAAATGGCAGGTATATAGAATATATGTTGCCCGAAGTGGAAAAGAAAGATTTTCGAAAGGGTTCCCAGGTATGATTTATATTGAAAAAATTGAGCATCCATTCAGTTGAAGTGTTTCCTTAATGTCATCTTCCCTTTTTCTTTTTCTTTTTATAGCAACTTGGTATTATGGGATGTCCATGTCTTACATTGAGTATTTTGAGATACTTGGTAGAGTAGTATTTAAGTGTTTATTTCTCCTCCTTTAACAACTAGCTTTTTAGGTTGCTTATGCTACTAGTATCAAAGTTGGTTGCTGGTGTCTTAGAAAGGGTTACCTATGGGATTTCTGACTGGTGAAGTGCATGCTTGGTTTCACATCAAATCAAGTCAAATGTAGATCCATGATCCAAATCCTAATTGAAACTACTGTGAATAGTTTCCATTTTACGCATCCAAAATGTGGATGTGTGCTTCAAACGCCAAGTCAAGCCTTCACAAAGACTAATGAGGAATTAATTGAAGTGTGGTACTTTGAGCTATCAATGTTTCGACTATCAATAGTGGTGTTTCATTTGGAATTTGGGTATTATATTGTGCCTAAGTCCCATATTTAGTAAATTGCTCGTGATAAGGCGTATTTAAGTGTTTGTTTCTGTAAATGTTTGGTTGCTTATAAGTTCCCTTGGCATTATATGGCTAATCTGGTTGGAAAGAAGCTTTTTTGCCTACTTTCGTCACATGTTTCTCACCTTATTGGTCATTATACGCCCTACTTTATCCATATCTACATATTATAGCAACAATGGAAATATCATTGATTTCATTTATGTATTTTTTCCTCTTTATAGTTAGAGTGATGTCACTGAGGAGTTCATGTACGTACTATTTTGCTGTCCTTTCCTTTATCAGACAATCCTTCATAATGTGCATATGAAAAACAATAGCCTATTTCTTTCACTATTTCATTAATTGTATAAAATATATTACCTTGGAGTTGTTGGACAATATAACTGTCTTCCAGTGATTTTAAGTTGTCAACCTTCATACATGGTTTGTGGAAGAAGTTTTTGACATTCACTGAAAGACATCATAGTAGTAAAAATTTTTGGCATGCAGTGAAAGTTCAAGATGTGCAATGTCTTCATACCTGGCAGAAGTTTTTGACATCACAGTGCATTTTCTTTTGTCATTCATGTGTCGTCTAAAATGCGTTTCCATTCATAATAGTAAAAAATTGCTTGAAAAATGGTTTTTATATTACAAATTTAGAATTAGGAAACCATTTAAAACTTTTCTGCCATGCAGCTGACTTGGATCTTGTGGTTTCTCATGCAGTGGTTCTCAATGAAACGGCAGCATGCTATAATAATTATGGCAGACAGTCTCTATTTTACAAAATTCAAGCACCATTGCAGGGTACTATGTTGTTAAGAACCTCTTGTGTTTATTTGTTTGCTAATTGGATGGATTGTGTGATCCATTTGGTATTATTCCTATGATCTTATCAAATTTGTTAAGAATGTTAGTGTGGGTAAAAATGTGCTTATGATTTCTGAACAATAGCCCACTGCTATTTTCAATTTTTTTGTCCACTGTTTTTAAGAAATAATTTTTAAAAAAAAACTTATTAAGAAAGAAATCCCCTGGGTTAGCATTTTGCTGCATTAAGTTTGCTGGAAGATTATAAAGATTTCCTGGACATATCAGTAGCCTGTTACTATCTAGTATCTAGCTATTAACTATACTGGTTCTTCGCTCTGTGCCTTCTTTTTGTTATTTTATTTATCCTCATATATTTAAATACCGTTTTTCGTTTTCTATTAAGAAATGCCATTTGTTGAAGTAAGATGCCCGTGATAATTTTTTATTCAGATATGTTGTCAGTGGTATTCTTGCTGCAGCATGTATTAATGGGTTTTTTAAACTAAATGCTTCTCTTGATAAATTTATTGTTAATCGGACATTTAATTTAATTTTATTCATGTTGAACTGAGTCACTTACATTTTTGGCTTCGCTGACAAAATACTGTTCGTGTTTGAAACTTCCCAGCCGAATATGGAGGGAAACCGCAATTGCTACGCTGATGAGCATTACCTGCCAACCTTCTTTACTGTTAGTGTACCAATCTGTTCTCTTTTATATTACGATGATAGGAATCTCTTTTCTCCCAGCTAACTCGCTTCGTGTGTATTTAGATGCTTGATCCAGGTGGAATCGCAAATTGGTCAGTAACATACGTTGATTGGTCTGAAGGAAAATGGCATCCGAGGTCATTCAGAGCTCGGGATGTTACTTATCAAGTCATGAAAAACATAGCAGTATGTGACAGATTTTACTCATTCCCTTCAGATGTGTTTGCTTTGTTAATTGAAATCTTCGAGAATATTTTTGCTTTCTACTTTTCTTATTTTTTTTTATTTCCCATGAGTGTCATTGTTAGGGGCAGTTTTTTGGGTATGTCTGTCTAGGATTTCAATTATGCATAGTAAAGGTCCGAACGAGTTAATAAACGGGTTCCCTCTAAGCTATTTAGTTTCAACCTGTAAATATTTATGGGTATGGATTTTGTTTTTGTTCATTCATATCGAGAAGTGATAATTGGGTATTTACACTGTTGGGTTGTCCAAAAAGTGCAACTCTAATAACTTTGAAGAGTTATGGAGAAATAGAAAAGGAAAATGAAATGGAAAATTTAGTAGGTTGTAGGTTGTATATAATTATATTATCGACTCAACATAACTCTTTCTAGGAGACTTGAGTAAGAAGAGTGATGGGGCTGATAGTTTTCGTTATAGGGTTTAGCGTGTATTAGGCGTTTAAGTTGTTACTTGTAATTTCATTGATCTTAATGAAATTCCTTTTCATTTCCCTCACGTCGCGACCCTTTTCTTTATTTTGTTTCCACATTTCAGTTTCTTTTACTTCGCATGGTATTTATCTTGAATTTTACTTAATGACATGATTTCATTCACTGCAGTACATTGATGAAAGTCCACATTTTACAAGTGATGCAAAGGTATAAATCTCCTTCATCTAATTTAGGTTCAGAAGTCGTTCACGTAATATGACATTGCTTCTGCTTCTTTAGAAGGAATGAATTATTATTAATTTCCAATTTGATGCGTCATGCAGAGAACAGTGGTGATTACACCTTGCGTATTGAACGGCTCAAAACGATCATGTTATCTATTTGCCCGGAAGTTTTTCCCAGAAACTCAGGAAAGATTGATCCAGCTCTACTCTAATTCTACAATATTCTAAAGTATTTATATTTATCATCATTCTTTGGTGAATCAACACCATGTGATCCCAGCCTCACCGTCTTGCACATATCGAATTATTTTTGAGAAATTCCCCAAGACAACTGGAAATATTTCTTAGGAAGACAAAGAAGCTGATTTGGTTAAAATTTGGTTTTCTCTGGGGCTGGACGGAACTGCGGAGCTTTTCTGGTTGGATAATTTGCTGTTCCTATTGTACTTTTTTTAAAGTATTGAAAACATCATAGATTTCTCTTACGGATAAATTTTGGTATCCTTGATAGAGACTAGAGAGGGAGGGCTAAGGTTTGGGTTTTGATTTGGACTTTGGAAGCTAACTGTCACCTATGTCTGTTATTGCATCTACACATTTTCTGCAGTCATGCATTAAATGTTACCTCATGAATGGTTTAGCAGTTATGCGCAGAATTTTGGAAGAATTCTCTGTTTTGTTTTACAAATTGGCAAATGTATGCTCTTGTGTGACAACTTTTTTTCTTAAAATTTAGTTTCATCATTAGAATTTGACAAGTTTAATAACACTGTCACATGTGCTTATCAACACTGCCAATGCCTTTAATTTATAACTTCCGGTCAGGCATGTGAAGATGTACGGAGTTCACTTCTACGAGATTTGTAAGAAAATGAATTGTTGAACATGAGTGCTGTTTTTATTCATTCAATTGGATTGTGGTTGCTTATATCGCAACAAATTTAGTTTTGCAATTTTGAGTATGATTTTAAGAATAAATTAATTTGATTTGAATTATCAATGTATTAAAACTGGAATTACCTTAATTGTTTAAAATTTGATAAGTATTAATTTAAAAGTTTGAATGATGTTTTACAAATTTGTTATTGACCTGTTACGTTTTATAGCTTTATATATAGTTAAAATGTTTTGCATATGGATAATTTTAATTAGGATTTAAATATTTTATGGTACTTGTAACAACGCGAGGTGAATCTTATAAAATTACTGAATTACTTAAAACCCTTTTACGTGGATAACACACAAAATGATAAAATGTTTAAGCCAATAATTAACATTGGTATTAAGGAAGACCTAAGGAAAAAATTATTAGCGTCCACCAATTTTTTTTCATAGACCAAGTAGCGATGTATGTACGAAAATGGTAGTTAACTAAAAGTACAAAAAAAAAATGATTTACATTTCAGTGAAACTCCTCTAAAAAAATTGCTACGACGTTATTATGAAAAGTTAAAAGTAGAAACACTATATTACCTCGAAAAATATTAAAAGTATTGTATAATTATTATATGGTTATACATATTTTATCTAAGAGTTATCTTGCTAGTTTCTGAGATTCTTGAAAATTTTAAGAAGTTCTTGTTGTATCCTAGGAGGTTTATATAATACACCGCAAATAAGTCTTTAAGGGCAGTAAATCTACACGCCTCAGAAAGTCCTTTTGTTCGTGAATTTGTCAGCTACTACAACAATCTTAAAGACTTATGGCTGACAACAACAACAACAATACATGCTTTACGGAGAATCCAAATACTGTTTCCAGAACTCAGACAGTCTTTGCAAAACCATTTCCAAATGTGTCAAAAATCGAGGTACTCTTTGGACAAAACTTCAGGCGCTGGCAAGAACGTGTGTCTACCCTCTTAGACATGTATGGAGTTGCTACTACTCTCACATCTTTAAAACCCAACTCCAATATCCCTTCAAAACAAGTTGAAGACTGAATTCATGCAAACAAGGTATGTCGACACACTTTACTTAGTGCATTGTCTAATAACATGTTCGATGTGTACTATTCAAACAAGGAAGAGAAAGAAATTTGGGTTTCGTTGACCCTCAAATATACTACTTAAGACTTAGTCATACAAAGATTTATCATAGGGAACTACTACCACTAGGAGATGATTGAAGATAAGGACATTAAGATCCAAATAAACGAATATCACAAGCTACTTGAAAATATCAAAGTAGAGAATATAATCCTTCCTGATGAGTTTGTTTCAGAACTCCCGATTAAGAAACTAACGTCATCTTGGACTGACTATAAACAACAGCTGAAACACAGGCACAAGAAGATGTCGCTTCATGAGCTCATTACACACATCATAGTTGAAGATACCAACAGGCATGAATGTGCTATTGTAAGGGCCAAAGCATTACTTGCAAAAGCTAACATTGTAGAAGAAAAACATGCACAAAAAATGTATGAGAATAAACCTGTTCACAAAAGAAAAGTAATTTTCGAAATTTACATCCTAAATGATCTTACCCCATCTTTAAAAAAAGGGAAATTGCTTCCTATGTGGGAAGCCTGGCCATCATGCACCTTAGTGCAGGCGTAGACCAAAAAACAACAATCCTCTTAGGGCAAATATAGCCCAAGGGGAAGATACTATAGTTACGGTTGTTTCACAAGTAAATTTGATGACCAATGTGAGTAAGTGAGTGGTAGACTCTAGTGCTACCAGGCACATATGTGCAAACAGAAGTGCTTTTACCTCCTATACTAATGTAGGGGATGGAGAAGAACACGTCTATCTTGGTGATTCAGGACAAGTCTTCTACTAGGAAAATGAAAGGTTCTTCTAAAGCTCATATATAGGAAAACTATGGCCTTGAGTGATATGTTGCATGTGTCCTTCATTAGAGTTAATCTAATATCTATAGCACTACTTGGAAAAGTTGGGGTTAAAATGTCATTCGAATATGACAAGATTGTAATGACAAAAAATAATGTTTCATGGGGAAGAGATATTGTGATCAAGGTTTCTTTGTACTTAATGTTTCAGAAATTATTAATGAATCTTCTTCTGCTTATATTGTTGACTCGTATGATATATGACATGCTAAATTAGGACATGTGAATTCTTTGTATGTTATGAAATTGCAACAACTATGATTAATTAATATGCATGATAAACAAAGTGGTAAAAATGATATGTGTGCAGAATCTAAAATAACAAAGAAAACTTGTTATCCTATAGAACGTCAAACTGAATTATTAGGGTAGTTTCATTCTCATCTAGCTTATTTAAAACAAACCATGTCTAGAGGTGGTAAAAATTATTTTGTAACCTTTATAGATGATTATTCTATATACACCAAAGTGTACTTAATCAAGTATAAAGAAGAAGTTTTTGATGTGTTTTTAAAGTATAAGGCGGGAGTAGAAAATCAATTGAATAAGAAAATTAAGAAGATCAGATCAAATAGAGGTGGTGAATATTATGTTAGAGAATGTATCATCAATGAAGTAACCCCACCATATTCACCTCAGTCTAATTGAGTGGTTGAGAGAAATAATAGAACTCTTAACATGCTTATTAGTTCTAGTGCCCCTGATAACCTTTGGGGAGAATTCCTGTTTTACTGCATGTTTTTTACAAAATAGGATACCTCATAAGAAAACCGATAAAACTCCTTATGAGTTTTGGAGAGGTTATCAACCTAATCTTAAATATCTAAGAGTGTGAGGGTGCCTAGCTAAGGTAATGCTACTCGATCCTAAGAAAAGGAAAACAGGCTCTAAAACCTCTAATTGTATGCTTTTAGGCTATGTTGAATATAGCGCTGCCTATAGGTTTCTTGTTCTTAAAAGTGATGTGATTGAATATAATACTATTGTGAAGACAAAAAGTGTTGAGTTCTTTGAACTTATATTTCCTTTAAAGGTTAGTGAGACACTTGAACAATCTACAAATAATAATAATGATGTCATGTGTGAAGTTTTAAGAAAAAGTAAAAGACAAAGGAAGGAAACTTCTTTTGGAGATGACTTTTATACTTATCTAGTTGAAAATGATCCAACAAGCTTTCTAGAGGCTACTAGTTTTCCTGTTGCTAAACTGTGGGATAAGGCCATTAGGACTAAAATTGAATCAATTCAGAAAAATAATACTTGGACCTTAGTAAATTGCCTAAAGGAGCAAAACCCATTGGTTGTAAGTGGATCTTTAAGAAAAAGTATCACCCATATGGATCCATAGATAAGTATAAAGCAAGGTTAGTACCAAAAGGTTTTACTCAAAAACCAACATAGATTACTTTGACACCTTTGCCCCTATGACTAGGATTTCCTCAATTTGAGTTTTGTTAGCCTTAGCAGCTACCCATAATGTCTGTATTCTAAATCTGAAAAATGGTGAATGTGTCATTATATGTTTGTATGTGGATGACATGTTAATATTTGGTACATGCATTGATATAGTTTCTAGAACTAAATTGTTTCTAGGATCTAATTTTGAAATGAAAGACATGGGTGAAGCCAATGTGATTTTAGGTGTTAGAATCATAAGGAAGGAGGATAGTATATTACTATCCCAAGAACAATACATTGAGAAAATTCTTAGGAAGTTTCGATATTATGACTTCAAACCAGTTAGTACTCCTTATGATACTAACTCTAAATTAATGAAAAATATAGGAGAATTTGTTTCTTAACCTCAATATGCTCAGATAATTGGGAGCTTACTGCACTTAATGATCTTTTCAATACCTGATATTGCTTATACAGTTGGTAGACTGAGTAGGTACACTCAATGTCCTAATCAGGAACATTGGGATGCACTAGCAAGACTTATGAGATACTTACGAGGTTCAGTGGATTATGCCATTGAATATAGTGGATTTTGCATTGTACTAGAAGGGCACAATGATGCTAACTGGATCTCTGATTCAAATGAGACAAAATCTACTAGTGGTTATGTATTCACACTTTGGGGTGGTGCGATTACATGGAGATCAGTCAGGCAAACAATTATTGCAAGATCAACAATGGAATCTAAGTTTGTTGCTTTCGATATGGATGATAGTGAGGCTGAGTGGTTGAAAAAATTCTTAGAAAATATTCCTCTAGGAATGAAACGAACCCCATCCGTGTTAATACATTGTGATTACCAATCGGTAATAGCTATAGCTAAAAACAAGAACTATAATGGAAAAAATAGACATATACAATTGAGACATAATTTGGTTAAGCAGTTGCTAAAGAGTGAACTATTTCCATTGATTATGTGATGTCAAAACAAAATCTAGCAGATCCTCTAACAAAACCCCTAGGACGAAACATGATTTTAGAAACATCGAGGTGAATGGGACTTAAGCCACTTGCAAACAAACAAGTGATGGTAACCCAACCTTTGTGATTGGAGATCCCATGAATAAGGTTCATATGGGTAAAAACAAGTCACTTGTTAGTTTTGATAGCACTAAATTGATTTTAAATAAATATTGTCCATTCCTATGATGAGTGAAAGTGCTAGAGACTGCATTATTAAGAGGTTAAACTTTGTAATTAAAACTCTATGTGGTGTAAGAATTTTAATTTAAGCAAAGTTTTAATGGTTCTCATATCCCATACGGGTGGTGTATGATTTGCAGCATACACTTGATGAAATCACTTATATGATTGTCAAGTGGGGCCGCTTGTATCAGATCTTGGCATGACCTCTAGAGCACTTATGAATACCGGGCACGCACATGACCTAGTAAGCGCAACACAACGATAACAACAGGAATTGTGGGGGGTGTATTGTGATTGATAAAGCGCTAACACACATCAAGTGTCCATGGTTCATATAGCTTGTTATATCAACTACATGTGTGTTAAGTTTCTCAATCTAAGACTGGTTCATATAACTTGCTATACCAACTATAGTGCATTACATCTTATTTGAGACCCAAGATTTTCTTTCTCTCTTTTTGTCTCTTATCTTTTGCAATATGTGGGGGATTGTTATAAATATATATTTATAAGTGTATTGCAAAAAATATTAACGTTGCAGTTTTTCCAACACTCGTAAGCCTTTCCTCCTTTTTCAGAATGGTGCATGTCGTTGCAGCGAGCTTTCCTCCGCAAGTTAATCCCACATTCGCAAATTATGGGATATTTGTTTTCCTCACTAGGTTTTAGCTACAAAGCATGGGTTTTTTAAACCCATTCATCACCTATAAATAGGTGCTTAAATCCTCTTCCAAAACACAACTTTTTCTCATCTTTCTTTTCCTTATCTTCTTTCTTTTCCCCTTCTCTTATATCCTGGTTATACATACTCTATATAATATTTATCTTGCTAGTTTCTAAGATCCTAAAAATATTTAAGAAGTTCTTGTTATATCCTAGGGAGCTTGCGTAATACATTGTAAATAAGTCCTTAAGGACAGTGAATCTACACGTCTCGTGAAGTGTTTTTGTTCGTGATTTTGTCAACTACTACAACAGAATGTAATTATGAAAATTAAATATGTAAAAATTATAAAATTAAATATGTAAAAAGATAAAAGAAGAAAGAATCCTAAGATAGCTAAACTGGATTTAGTAATTCGTGTTGAAGTGTTCAATTGATTAGTGTTTAATTTATCAGACAGATCTTGATCATTAATTATTAATTTTAAGGGAGACAAAATAATATACTTAAAATGTATATATTTTATCATTATCAATATATTAATAATATGATGGAGTCCAATCTTGTAAACCAATTGCTCAAAAGTTCTCCTTGGCAAAAACTTTATAAATAAATTTGCTAGATTTTCACATGAACGAATCTTTTGGATCTCTACATCATCCTTTCAATTGAACAATGCATTATTCTCTTCATATATGGTTATTGATTCCATTCTTCTCAAGGATAAACCACAAGTTTGTGGCACATGTTGAATTATAGACATTAACTAAACATATTCATGACTTACCTCATGTAATGTTAAGAATTATGCATGATTTTGATGATGATGTTGTTGTTATGGTCTCCTTCACATATGTCATGAAATCATTGTGCTACCATATGTGAACAAATATCTTGTTTGTGATCAACCATTGTGACATTGTGAGAATATGTAAAATAACATGCATATGCATAACCTATTAGGTCTTATTTTGAATCATTTGGATAAAATAAGCTCATATTATTATCTTACTTAAAAAATTTACAGCAAATACAATATCAGCTCAAGTATAATTAGAAAAATATATTAGTATATCTATGACACTAAGATATGACACTTCTAGACCAAGAAGATCTTCATCATTTTTGTGAGGTCTAAAAAGAGTCTTTATCAACATCTAACGACCTCACCACCATTGGAGTGCATAATGAATATGATTTGTGCATATAGAACCTTTTAAGCATTTTCATTATATAAGCTTCTTAATGTATAAAAACACCTTTATTTAAATACTCAATTTATAAATGCTTTAATCAATAAAAGGTCTTGTTCAATTTTATTGAATAACCCTCTTTAGAATTTGCCTTGTTGGGCAAATTAAATCCTTTAAGAATTTTCATATGAATATCATTCTCAAGAGAACCATACAAATAGGTTGTAACATCATCCATTAGATGTAAATGCAGACCTTGTTGTGCAACTAGGATAATCAAATATTGTAATGTTGTTGCATTTAATACCATTGAATATGTCTTTTCACAAATCAATATCAGATTTTTGTGAAAAATCTTGACCAACCAAATATGCTTTGTATCTAACAATTTCATCATTCTTAATTTGTTTTTGTGCAAAAATCCATATGTACCCAACAGGTTTCATACCCTCAAGTGTGCGAACTATTGGTCCAAAAAACTTTCGTTTAGCAAGCAAATCTAATTATGCTTTTTTACATATTTTCATTTTAGCCAATCATTTATTTGTCGACAATTTTCAATGATCATTGGTTATTGATTCTCATTGTGATTCATAGCATTCATCGCTACATTATATGTAAAAGTTTCGTCAATGTTGACTTCATTTTGGTTCCATATTATATGATTCATGACATAATTTATTGATATCTCATCATTTTCAACAATTTCAGGTACTTGAGGTTCTTCTAGAATCGAATCATTATAATGAGTCTTTTGGGATTTCCACCTTTTCGATTAGGTCATCTAGCCTTTTAGCTCATTTTCTCAATCAAGAGTTTTTATCTTTGAAACTCATAGGCCTACCACGCTTCAAGCGTGTCTTTGGAACCCATAGGCCTACCACGCTTCAAGCGTGTCTTTGGAACCAATAGACCTACCATGCTTCAGGCGTGTTATGAATTAATATCAAATATATTTGGAGCATTAGTAGCTGGTATATATGATTTGGATGCTCTTTCTATGAGTAAGAACATCTGGTAATTGATTGACTAATTTTGTAAATGAATTATCCTTTGAACTTCCAGTTCACATCCTTTGTAAGAAGATCAAGACGAGATAATGATAATTCATTCTAACAAATATCTTTTTCTAATTATTTTCTTTCACCCACTAATGTTGGAATTCATCAGTGACAACTGAAAAGTCGAACTGTAAATAAATCTCATGTTGGTAGCTCAATATATTTTATTATTGAGGGAGAATCATATTCAACATATATTCTTAATCGCCTTTGAGGACCTATCATAGTCCCTTTTGGTGGGGAAATTGGAACATATACACCACACCCAAAAATTCTGACATGAGAATATTAGGTCAGTAACCAAAAACCAACTGCATAATAGAGTATTTGTGATAACTTATTGGCTTTATGCAAATCAATAATGCAACACGCAAAATTGCATATCCCAAGTAGCCATTGAAAGATTAGCTTTCATAAGTAATGGTCTTGCAACTAATTTTAGATGTTTTAGTAATGATTTCACAAGTCTTTTTTAGTATGAACATGTGCTACTGGATGCTCAACTTCAATTCCAATTTATATACATTACTCATGAAAAGCTTGGGATGTAATTTCACTAGTATTATCAAAACAAATTTTCTTAATCGGATAATATGGGAAGTGAGCTCTTAAGTGTACTAATAACTTTGCAAATACTTGATTTCGAGTTGATAATAAACAAATATATGACCAACTAGTTGATGCGTAAATTAAAACCATGAAATATCTAAATGATCAACATTGTGGGTGTATTGGACCACAAATATCACCTTGTATTCGTTCTTAAAATGAGATTGACTCATTTTTTATTTTTCTAGTGATGATCTTAATATCAACTTTCCTTTGTGAACGTATAGTACATAAGAACTCATTAGTCTGAAGAATTTTTTTTTTACTTTTAAGTGGATGTCCACATGAGTTTTCAACTATTTTTCGCATCATGATATATCTAGGATGACCCAACCGATCATGCCAAACAAGAAATTCATTTTTATTTGTAACCTTCTGGCTTACAATGACAAACCTCTCAATTGCATTAATATATGTGTAGTATAAGCCATAAGAGAAGATTGATAATTTCTCCAATACACATTTTTTATTCGACCCAATTTGAGTGATATAAAGATATTCAATATCTCCTTCATTAGTTGTCTCAATGTGATATTCATTCAGACGAATATCCTTGAAACTTAGTAAGTTTATATTGGACTTACGAGAATAAAATGAATTTTTAATGTGCAATACAAAGGCATGAAATAAATTCAGAATATTTGTGAAATCTCTTTTCACAATATTGTTCTCGCAGGAGCAAATTAGTTGCTTAGATGTTTTATTTCTTTCTTTAATGGTGTCACCAAGACCCATTGCATCTAAATGTATTTCAACATTTAAGATTCAATATAAGTAATTATTCCTTGTAATACCAAGGGTTATAAATTCAAATTTTGCAACGTTTGGCCTGTTTAGAACTAACATATAAAATAATAATAATAATCACCATCATAATAAAAATAATAATAGTAAGACGAAGATGAAAATTGATAAAGTCAACAATTCTTATCACAAGAATAAGAATATAAGATAGATTTGTAAATGAAGAAAGAATTAGAAAGAGTATGGATTGAAACACGAAAAACACTATTGTTAGAGAGAAAAATGCTTCCATTAGCATTTAGTTGGTTGGGACATCGTATTGATAACATGTTATAAATAAAACTACTTATATAGAAAAGAAGAAAATGAATAATAGAAAATCAGATAATGGAAAACAACTTTTCTATGTATTATTACTGATAGGAAGACTTCAGTTTACTATTTATACATACAACATGTAATCTATAAAGGAAACAAATCAATAGTTAATATAAATAAAAAGTAATAAATCATATGAGCATGAATCATATCACTTATATAAGTAACTGTATCACATCAAAACGACCATAAATTCATAACAAAAGTTGAATTTTTAAACTAGTTTTGTTTTGAATATGATATTGAAAACTTAATAACCAAATTAATTATCTTTTATATGCACACACCTTCAAAAAATAAATCAAATAAGTTGTGATAATATATTTATTTTAGTATATCCATGATAATTTTTTTCAATAATTTATTATTTAATTTTAATGAAATTAATCAATACATTGTTCTATTCTATTTTGAAGCATAAAAATGTATTATATTTTATATATGTCTCGCTCGTAATTTATCAATATTATCAAGTTTTTTGTTGCAAAACTCTAGTTGATTTCTAATATTTGTTAGAAATATTATAAATTAGTAAAATTATTAGTAGAACTTCTTCTAACTTCGAAGTCACATCACAAATTCTACTCTTAAACATTTGAACAGAAAAAAAAAAAATTAAAATGTTACTGAATGCATATAAATTCATATAAATCTTTCCAAATTATTCCTATATTTTAATATGCATGATGTTTTAATTCAAATTCAAATACCGATAAAGTAATTTCAAAGTCAAATTAATAATAAATTTGAAATTATTTCTGATACCTAGTTTTAACCTACTTTTCCATTCGATGTAGTTACTGTAAAAATCAATTTCCCACTTTTCATCATCATGGTCCATCTCACTCACAATTTATATGCACCGTTGCTTCAAAACTCACATACGCTGGAAAATGTTCCTAAAAACAGAAAATCACAAAAAACGATACATACAAATAAGTGTTACACCATTTATTTTTTTAATTCTACACAAAAAATTTTAATTTTAATTTAATTCTTTAATTTTTATTTTATTTTGTATCTAAAAGAATTTTTCACTTTTAATTTTTTAATAATTTTATTCTTTTAATTATAATCTTGAATTTAATCAATATAAAAAATTGATTATAATATTAAAGAGAAAATTATAAACGGCACAAAATTGTGCATTAAAGAGAAAATTGAAAAAAAATATATATATAACAGCTAACTAATTTAAAATTATATTATTAAAAAATTTATATTTGTTGAGAAAAATTACAGCTGTCACAAAGGAATAAAATCTATTCCCACTTACAACGTCTGTGATATAAACAACCAATTTTAATACACAATGAGAAGATTTAAACAATAAATTCAGAATTTACATCAATGATATAATAGTATCTTAGAACTAACTCAAATGTTTACATTTTACATAGTTGTTGTCTTTGTACTCAAATAGAGTTATTTTAATTAATACATAGCAATGTCTTTAGGAGAGATATTGAAATAATATTGAAATAATATTATAACTCAAATCTTCTTAAATAGAAATTATTCTCTAATCATAAACCATCAAATAGACGGTGGAGAGCTAGAACAGTGTTACTTAAAATAAGTAATACGAATAAATATAATTATAAGCATTAAATACGTTTTTAGTCCTGAATTTTAATTTAAAATTAAGATTCGTCCTTTTATGAAATTTCAATATATTTTTGTCTTAAATTTTAAAAAATGAATGAATATAGTACTTCTAACTTAATTACGTTAATTGTTTTTGAGGTGTCCGAATGCATTTCTTAGTAGATATTGAGTCATGAATGTGTCAAATAGTGTAAACAACTTCAATATTAACATGAAAAACGTTCGAACGTCACCAAAATTAACATAATTAGATTAAAAAGACTATATTCACAATGTATGAAAGTTTCAGACAATAACTAATTCCAATTTTGAGTGAAAGTTCAGGACTAAAAACATACTCAACCCTAATTATGATGAATTATGATGTAATATTGTAATAATAATTGTGGAATTAAAATATATTTATGTTATTATTAATTAAAGTAATTATTTTTCTTTTTCTTGTATTTGTTTATTTTTAAGATAACATTGAAAAATAACTGATATAAATGTCAATGAAAGGTAGTTATTAAATAATTTAATTAATTTGTAAATTAATTTAGCCATTAAGAAGTTTTCAAACAAGATTACCATAGATATGAGTGTGAAGTTTGACATTTAAGCTATATTAGCACCGTTAAAATTTATAAAAATGTATTAAAAATAAATAAACATAAAAAATACAAAGTGTTTGTCTTAACGTTCAGTAATTTATTTAATTTTAATTTTATTTATCATATTTGAATATATTTTTTTATTATTTTTAATTATATAAACACATGTGATTATTTATCTGCTTTTAAAATTTGTTGGTTATTATTAATTTTTTATGCAATTCAAACTACAAAGATGGTATTATAAATTAAAATAATAAATATTTAATTACACATGAAAATTATACATAATAAAACTTTTAGAATAATTAATAAAACACCAATTTAAATTAAGAAATAAAAATTACAAAAAAAATTAAAATTAAACTTGATTAATAGTCATTTGACTTATTTAAATAAAATAATTTAACTAAAAAATATGTACAAAATTTAAATATATAAATAAAATTATTAAGTATTTTAATAATAATTTAGTAAAAGATATATGTACGTAATAATTTATGATCCACCGATATTTCAATCTGGGTTTTGTATCCGTAGAGGTGGCAAAACTGGTCAACCAGACCCACTTTAGCCCGACCCATTATTGGTCCGTTGAACACGGGTCGGTTCAGGCTGATCTGTCACCTCAAATCGGGTTAGATAATAGATCATGTCCCGTAATAGGGCATGTTGGCTCACATTTTTTTTATGCACTTTGAACACACAAAAGCCTAAACTTCTAACGCAAAAAACCCTAGATGACGAATATAGAATATGAAAATAGCAACAATCCAAACAAAATGAGGGAGGAGAGTGACCAGAGAAGATGAGCTCGTGATAGATGTTGATCTTGCAGTGACTAGGTTTTGTGTGATCTAATGCAGATGTTATCGCAATGTTCGTCTTAGTTCGTCCTATGTGCATCACGGTTGCTTCGTGGTGGTTACTGTGTGGTGAGATAGGATTCGCTTTAAGCGCAATGGTGCGATGAGGTCAATCTTATTTATGGTGAGTGCATGATGCGGGTGTGTTTCTTTGTGGGTTGCTAGCAAGGCGAAAAGAGGAAGTTGTGGTGGTTGATTGTTGGTTGGCACCGTTTAGAGGTAATCTAGCACTATAACATCCTAGTCAAATATTACTAATTTAATAAAATAAGAAATAAGAATCAAAATAATCTCGCATTTATTAAATAAATATTTATTTAATTTTCCTGGGTCTTACATTCCCCTCAACTTATAAAATTTAGTCCTCGAAAATTGCATTTACTCGGAAACAACTATGGCAATGATTTCCTCGCGAGGTCCTCCATTTCCCCTGTTTCCTTGTGCGTATCTTCATCCCAAAGAACCTTCACTATCCGAATCTCCTTCCCCCTCAACTTCATGACTTGAGAATGCAATATTCTCCTTGGCCTCACGTCCAAATTCAGGTCCTCTTTGATCTGAACCTCATCCTTATCTGAACCTACTCCCCCTCTAGCGCATAAGTGAGGCTTGCAACATATTTCCTTAGCTGTGACATATAAAACACTTTGTAGTTCGCCCTGTGTGGTGATACAACAATCTCTTATGCACCCAAACTGATTCTCCAATTAATCTGATACTGCCCGATGAACTTCCAAGTCAACTTTCTAGATTGATCGCTCTTCCAATGCTTGTAATTGAGGTAACTCCAAGAATCATGTTCTCTACCACCTAAATCTTCGACAACCCTCTACTCTTTTTCTACATACAACTTCTATCTGTTCTATCTCACGTACAACCGATCCTGGATAAAACTAACCTTCTCCCTTGTATGTTGTAACAACTTGGTCCAATAGTAACCAACTGCCCATCCTGATACTCGCACCATAATGTTCAGCCTCTCTTCCCCTCCAACACCACATACGACGCCATTCCAATCTTAGTCAATACTTCACTTGAGTGGTTAACTCACCAACTTCTCCTTAACGATCAACCAAAACTTGCAATCATTCTGGTGTTTATACTAATCCCTTGCTATTATGTATTCAATATTGTTTTCACCTACTTCTCTTTCTTCCCATCTCTAAGAAACCATGCAATTAGGATCTCTTAGCACAAGCTTCACTTAAGGTACTATTGCAATAATGGAATTTTTTCCTCCAAGGTGTATTTCTAGTCCCCCTTTTAACCTATTTAGGAACTCTTCCACCACTGAGATCCTTTGCATCTTTTCTTCGCTTACCCTTGCCAGATATCTGGTTCACATGACACTTTGTCCTCCCTTTCAGCTTGATCCACACTCGATATGTCATCGTCGATTTATCTCTTTGGATTATCGAACGCCACTTTGTTGGGTATCGCATCGTTCCAGAATGAGATTGGAAAATAGCCCATTCACTCTTGTATTTATGTTCCCAACCTTAAAAAAGAATCAATTCCAATTAACATTGAGTTTGAATCCTTTGATCACCACGAGACACCATCATACTCGAGTACTTTGCACTTGGTCGCAACTGCAGCTAAAACCAACCTCTCACTACCAACTCCCTCTTGTAGATAACCAGAACCCAAATCCATATTGGCGATGCCTAGGAGTATACGATCTCAATTAAAACAAAAACCTATACCCTAGACACCACTTATATACCTTGTACCCATGAATTTACTTATTTGCTTCAACCGATCCAGCACCCAACTATCAGAGACACCCCTTCCTCTTCACAAAACTTTCATTTTCATTTCCTCCTTCCCTGTGCTCAAGCATTACCAACTGCCCCTTCCCATACGAACAACTTAACAATGTAGCTCTTCTTTTGATACTTGAAATTGTTAATCTCATGTCCCCAAGTCAAATCTTTCTCTCTTGCGAGTCACCCTTCTTAGGACATCCCTTCTACTCGTGACCTGAACTGTGGTTGCTGAGAAGTTGCAACTGCCTCCCATGGAGGTTGACTTGGTATAGAACCCTTAACATATTATATTCTCATCGCATGATTGGTTTTTCCCTTTTCTTAGAACACCGCCTTGTCGGACTAATCTTCCAAGTTCTGCATCAACTTAACCTCTCACTTGAGATTGTTCCTCCCTTATTACCTTCATGGTTTCTACCTTTTTAGCCTTAGCCTCAAACGTTCCACCACTTCCCACCTCCAACCTTAGACCTATGTTAGGATGTAGTGCCAATTTGACTTCTCAACTTTGCTACATAAGCATGCGTTGATACTTTCCCTTAATCTAACCTTTGAACTCAACTCCTCTTGCACAACTTGTTGTATTCGCCCAAAGAATTTGTTCCAGAATATCCCTCAATCTAACATGTCGCTTTCCGCCCATTGAACCACCACTTAACTTTCCTCGTTCACCGATACTCAACCTGCTGCGTAACCACCTCTTTGAGCAAGAGATTGTCTCAAGGGCCCTACCCAACCCTTGCAAGGCAAGCAGGTCAAGTTTGACCTTGAATCTACATTCCTTTGTCCCTATAGACAGTAAACACACACCACAATAGCGCAAGCCTAACAAGAAAAGTATAGGAGACAAACTTAAAACTATACTCTCCTCCCTTTTATCAAAAGCTTTAGTATTAAGAAAGGAAACTATCTTTGATATAGTCATGAGTGTGCACCCTCATCACTTTACCAAGATATTTTCTATTATTAATGATTCTAGTTTCACCAAGAAGTCAATAAAATTTGAACTCTTAAACAAGAGACATGACAATCCCACAACCTGTTTGTTTATGGAAACACCACTTTGCGCTGTCCTCAATCACTAACAACATGATTGATAAACAATCAGTCCATTCCTGCAAAGTTTCGCAACAGAAACACAACAAGCTCACTTCCTAAAGCCCAAAAATCATTTGAAAACCATTGGTATCAGAGTCAAGGTCACGAGTTCGATTCCTGGTGGGCAATTGTTAAGGGGGAGATTGTTGCAGGTTGCACAATTGTCCCGTGACGGAGGTCAGGTGGGCCAAGTCATAATCCTAGTTAGATTCCTAGTAGGACAATTATTGGGGGGGAGATTGTTGCAAGTGGCATCAATTGTCCCATGGCAAAGGCCAAGTGGGTCGGGTTATAATCAAATAATGGCGCTTGAGCGGTTACACTCTTAAGTAAAAAGAGCCTTGAGTAATTGCTATAGCTTTGAGCCTAGTGGTAAGCGTTTGATCCTAACAATAATGTAAGACCCATGAAAATTAAATAAATAAATAAATATTTATTTAATAAATGCGAGATTATTACGATTCTTATTTCTTATTTTATTAAATTAGTAATATCTGACTTGGATTTTACAAGGCCTGATGGTGGTTCAACTTGGAGAGGATGAGTGGTTCGATTGCGCCTTGTTGTAGTTTGTGTTATTCTGTTATGTTTTGTGAACAAATGGAATGCAATGCAAGCTTTTTTTCTTTATTTACTCACATGGTCATGGGTTGGTGGGCTAATTCGACCCGTCTCGTCATATAACCCAATAGGTTGGCGGGATGGGCCATGTCAGGATGGGCCATGACCAACTTTATGTATCCATGTCAGACACATATTCATGTTAGATATTATAGTGATACTTATCAATGAAGTATCTCACTTTTCCAACTTTATGTATCTGTGTCAGACACACACATATTCATGTTAGATACTTTACTGATACTTATCAATGAAGTATCTAATCTATAAAGCACCAATACTTGACAATAATTTATAATTTTTTTTATTTTGAAAATGTTTAGTACATATGATTTTAATTTGGATTCAGACAACAACAATCATATACTTCTCATGATTTTAATAATTTTTGTATATTTTTATATATATATATATATATATATATATATATATATATATATATATATATCACGTATCGTATCCTATTATTTTCAAAATAAATGTATATTCATATCAGATATGTGTTGTATTTGATACATATATCATATCTATGCATCATAGACAATAACACTTATGTCTCTTTCATGGAAGATGTTTTAAACAATATCTATATTTGTCTAACCACTAAACTTGTATTGTGGGTTTTTTTATGAATGTGGTGTAATTCATATTTGAAATTATGAGATGGTGTAGCTATTTTAAAAAAAAATGGCTTAGGTTAAGTTTTGTCAACACCACACAATTTATAAGTTATCCAAAGTATACATAATTTCATTTGAATTGAGTTGAAGTCATGCTAGTTATGTGTGAGTTCTGTAAATATGTAGTAAGGTCGTTACATAATGACACAATGTTGTTGTAGTTCTGTTATTTTTTTTCACTCGAATGTAGAAGTCGTTAAAATATTAATACGACTTCTTTGTAATGACAATGTACTAAGTCATTGTATTTTGGCATGACTACTATACTAACAAAATTCTCAAAAAATAGTTTTTAATTTATGCTTATGTGGTTGATATGCACGTAATTAACCTAAATGTGGAGAAAAAAAATAGCGAAGAGCACTCTTCATGATCTCAACAAAAAAATACCATTATTAACAAAAGCAATTGAATTACTTTATTGGAATTCAAAGTTTAAGTGTTAAGATAGCCTTCCTCTTATGGAAGGGATTTTCACTTGAGGCTCGAAGTTGTTGAATTATATTTTCTCCTTTTAAACCAAGCCAAAATGAGATATTATGTGTGATAAATGGTTATAAGATTTGACAATTTTTCTTTCATAATTATGACAAGTGTCAAAGATTGTACTCTTGGTTGTATTTGAGAAAAAATACTATTGCAATAGTCTATGTACAACTTTTGTCAATAAAATTCTTTACTAAAAAAAAAAGAAATTCCGAAGTAGTATCAAAATACAATGATCGAAGTATATTCCATTATAAAAAAGATTGCGTTAGTCTCAAATGACTCCAACACATAATAAATAATTTTACTTTAACCGAAATAAAATTGATTGTACTTAAATAAAAATTGTGTCGTTATGCGACAACTTTACTCTGTGCACTAAAATCGTGGATAACTGACATGACTTTAACTTAATTTATTAGAATCATCTATGTTTGGGACGAATTTTCCGTGATGAATTTTCTGTTATAATTTGTCTAAAGTTAAAATTTTCTAGAAAGTTACACCAATTTCGTAATTTCAATCTTGAATTGTATTACATTCTAAAAAAAAATTCATATATTGAATTTATTAAATTAGGTTAAATTCTTTTATGTTTATGATAATAGTAATAATAAGCTCAACTAAATATTTTCAATTGCTTCAATCAAATAAAAATTATGATTATAAACATAATTTAGTTAAAAGAAAGTTCTCTTTTGGTATAATCACCCATTCTAAAAGTTACCAAATAATTTCATAAAAACAAAATACACTAGTTTGTAAAGAAAGCTTAGTGTTGAGGAGTGAGAAGTGTATGAGGGAAGATTGTGGTAGCTAAGGCTCCTTATAAAATCCCCTTCAAAGACAGATAACGACTGCTTCACTTATCTTACTAAACTAACCCTTCCTTTTTTCTTCATTCTTGTCTTCTCTCTTTCTCTCTCCCTCAACTCTACAATGCCACCAGCCAAACGCAAGCCCGCCCAACCGGCGCCGGCTGCGGCGGCTCCGGTGAGGGTCACTCGTGCGGCAGCCAAGCGCTCCGCCTTGGCCACCTCCGACCCTCCGCCGGAAGAGAAGAAAGCCAAGAAGGCAAAGAAGGCCAAGGCCAGCAGTGGCGGTAGGAAGAAGAAGAACGAGAAAGAAGAAAGTGCTCCGGTTAAAGCAGATAAAGAGGAAGAAATAGAAGAAGATGAAGAAGAAGGGGCTTCCAGCAAGACTATCGTTGTTGAACACTGGTTCGTCCCTTTCTCCTTCTGCTCGTTTTGGTTCATGGGTAAATTAAAAATGTTTCTTTTTGTATTCTGTGGCTGTGTGTGCTTTCATTTATGTGTATTATTTGAAATAACTTTATCAAAATTTTGTTTGTTTGAAAAAGGTTCTTTAAGTTTTACAAGGTAACGACTTGGTTAATAGTTTTTTGGGGTTAAAGGAAAGACATAAGAGGAAAATAAGAGTTAGTTGTTTCCATTAGTTGAATAACTTTGTTAAATGTTTTTGAGAAATTTTTTGTTGCTGTTATGATAGTATTATTTGGTCTGAAAGTGTTGATATGATGTGTTATTTGTTGCAGTTTCTCTTCAATATCATTTTATGTATTTATTGTGGGTTGCCAATGGGTATTTGATTTTGTTGTTGTTGTTACTTGGTTCATTTGTTGAGGCCAAAGATCTTGCCTTGTGTGTGTGTGTGTGTGTGTTGGTGATGTTGTTATCGGCACTTTCTATATAATGTGTTGTTTGTTGTTATTTGTTATTCTTAGTAAGCAATGTAACCAGTTCAAGATGAGGGCCAATCTGGTGAAAGAACGTCTGGAGAAAGCGGACTGTGGAGTCAATGTGATACTGAACCCTGAAAAGGTATATATACTGTGATAGTTATTGGTAAATCTTTTGTTTTATCAAGTTTTGGAAGTGTCTTAAGTCATTGATCTATTTTCTTAAAACTTTTGGTTCAAAATGTGTGGTGTTTTGTTCAATAGTCTTTCTTGCTACCCACTTATCAAGTGTAACCTTTGTTTAGATGTTGGGAAAACTTGTGACACCAACAGCTGATGCAGCTCAATCGTGAAAGCCCCATTGACTGTGATTTTGTGAATGAAATTGTGGTCATGAACTGTTTTTGAAAACCTCAATTATAAGCAAAATGGACTATTGTTCTTTGTATATACTATATATTATATACTGTTTAGGGTAGTTTTAATACTGAGTTAGAGAATGCACTATTGTTTTGTGTAGATCATTGTTAAGACTTCTGAGTTCTGAACACAATGATTACTGAGTTTCATATGATATTTTATTTGAGTAATTTTTCTTCTTTAAGTTTGGTTATAGACAATTTGAACTGATTATTTCTTCTCTCCTTTTTTATTCAATGAAAAGCCAAGAAGAGGTTGCTTTGAAATACGGGAAGAAGGTGGCAAGAAGTTCATCAGTCTCTTGGTAATAATGAACTATATTTGGAAATCAGTGTGCTGAGTTGTTAATCATCTGAGTTGAATTGAAAGTATTCTGATATAAACTGTTTAACTGAAGATGCATTTCTTCTGGTGAAAATGATTTTGGAAAGGAAAACAGAACATCAATTTTGCTGTCATCTGAAACATGCAGAGTGGTTTACAAACTATGTTTTGTTTCAGGACATGAAGCGACCATTTAAACCAATGAGGGATCTAGACATGGACCAGGTCATTTCGGATATCATTGATGAGATATCAAACACTTAGTTAACTTTAGTTGTTTCGTATGTTCTATGTTTTGGCTTGACTTGAAGTGAAGCTACATAAATTGTTCTAATGTTAGAATTCCTGCAATGGAAACCTGTCCATAATTTGTTTACCAGTTGTATGTGGTTGCTAGTTTGAGGTTGACACAGTTTGAGAGGAGAGACAGTCTTTTTGGATATGTTGTTGACTGTCTCAAATGAGTACCAATAGGTTTCAGGTTTCATTTGTGTTTCAGATTAAATTTACAGGATATGTTATCAAAACATTTTGTATGTTTTTCTATTATGGTTTCAGTTGTTTTAGATGCTCTTGTTTGTAATCTCAAAATCCATAATTGTGTTGGAAGGTTGAGCAATAGTATCATCTTCCTCTGTTATTGTTCTGTCACCTTTATGTTTTTTGTGAAACTCAAATTGGGATATGAATTTTCTTTCATTTTCTGATCAAGTCTTTGTTTTCTGTATTTTTTATTCTTTCATTCATTCATTCCTAGTATTTCTGTTTGCTTAATCTTATTTATAAAACATGGTGTCTTAATTTTGCATATGTTGGAGGGTGTATTTTTTTTAATGCATGTCACTCATTTCTGCTCCAAATTCTTATTTTTTGTTATTTTTTTCAAACCCTTTTAGTTAAGAATTATATTTTTTTTTTGTGTGCCTATTTGAAACTTTGCTTTGATTTTGAAACTAAAATATTTTAGTTGAATATTGAAATATGTGAGGAAAATTTTATAGAAAGAAGGAAAATAGAAGAGTAAGAGAGAAAATGATGTTTACTAAAAGAATGAAATCTATTAAATAAACCTGGATAATCTTTTGACTTTGAAAATGTATGTTATTTTCTAGTTTGTTTCTAAAATGGTTAAAATTAAAAATTACTAACTTAAAACAACATCTAACTCTTCTTACTTTGGTGATATATATTTTTAAAGGAATAAAAAGATATTCACTTTTAAAATTATTATAAACATGATATTTAATGATGTGTATTTACATTTTAATTATTTATAAAATTATAAATATGATGTCATATGTTAGAGTTAAGAGATGGACTTCTTTTATATGAAATTTAGTAACATGACTTAGTTAATAAGAATATGAAAGGTGCATATTAGGTTAACAAAATTTTATTCTAAAGAAACGATATGATATGACTATTTTCAATGTATGAGTCTCAATCATATATAATATAATATAATATGGTAACAAGTGTCATGTATTATTATTGGTAACTAATTGGTCATGATATTTTTCTATCATTGCGATCAGAAATAGCAGCATTTCGTCCAATAGCCTATTGCAACCAAAATTGCTATCATTTTTGCAATGAGTGTGTTTGGTTTATCAAAGGCTCTTTTATCCTTCAAAAATTGGTTTGAGTTTAGTTTGAAAAAAAAAAATCTAATGTGTTTTTTCTTATGTATTTAAAGATTAAATTATATTTTTTGATCTTTTAAATGTTAAATTGTTATCAATTCACCCGCCAAATTAGTCATTTACCTTGGATCTATTATTCACATTGGCTTTACCACTTACATAAAGATATTTATTTCTTTTCTTTTTTCAGTTTTAAGATTTATTTATGAACAATATAGCTAAAGGTATTAGTTTAACGTTTTGTTTTCAAAATAAATTTTTTAACATAAAAAATGGAACAAACTTTGCAAATGTTTTCTCATCAATTTCTTATGTTTCATCTTGTTCAGTATTCCCTTCAATTCTGCGTCCCATCTTTTTCGCTTTGGTTCCTCAACATTAGTTGTATGAACATTACGTCACAAATGATTTTTTTGTTGTGCTTGAGAAAATAAAAAAAAATTACTTTCCATAAAGTATAAAATTTAGATTTCATTTAGAAAAATGAAAGGATATGTTTATAAATAAATTATGTAAACTTTTTTATTAAAATAATCACATCAACCATTATAATATCGATGTTGAAGGAAAGAGAGTTGTCAACACATGAAGCTCCTTTTCAGTTGTCTGAAATTTGAAGTTTGATTTGACATTACAAAGTTTTAAAATTTTGATTTTAATTTATATGAAACTAAAATAAATTAATTTTCTTCTTTATAAAATATTATATTTTTTGTTTAATATAACAAATTGGTCAATATTAAGTAAAAAGAAAGAACAAAATATTCAAAATTTAATGATGTTATTGATAGAGGTGAGCATGCTACGAGTTGTGAGAATTTTGTTTTTATATATTTTTCTTTCTACCGGATCAAATAGTTTAGGGTGAAGCTAAATAAAGTCAATAAGAATGTCACATTTTGTTATAATTAATTTAATATTTTTTTCTTAATATATAATAGGACTAATCCGTTTAATTTTTTCTAAAGCATTGTTAATCTTAAATAAATTTTTATTATTTTTAACTTTGAGAAACTTTTTTCGGGTAAAACAACTAATATTGAAATTGTTAACATTATTCTATAAGATATGTATGCATTTGAAAAATAATTTATTCTCTTTATATAATTAAGAATGTTAATTGACTTATCATTTTTCAAATATATAATTTCCCTTAAGATATTTAATTCTGAAAATAAATCAAATAAATCAATATCCAACAAATTATCATGTTTTAAAGATTTTTCAAGGTTTATGTATTTTTCTTTAGAAAATGTATAATCTAGTGACTTTAATTTTTTAACACTAAATAAAAAACCAAAAATATATTCATATATTTTAAATTGTTCAATTTTTTTCATAACTCCTTTTTGTCATGCAATTAAAGCCTCAATTCTTCTCTTCTTTTGAATTTTTGAATAGCTTGATTCAAATTTTCTAGTTGACATATCTATATATTTTTATGATATAAAAATTATAATATATAAAACACTACTAAAGATAAATATATAAAATGAATGAATTAAAACAATAAAACTTGGTTCTGATTGTCAAGAAAATAAACTCGATAGTACACTTGAACTATCTTGAAGTCTCAAGTCTCTTTTTCATTCTCAAGTCTCAACTTTTTCAGAAACCAGCAGAATTGTTTATTTTAAGATTAATCATTAACAAAAATAATTAAAAACATTTATTGTTCTTCTCAACTAGATAGTAAGTCTTTTTTTCCCAAAACTTAATTATTTTTCTACAGAAAAACCAACTTTGAATTATGCTCCAATTAATTTATTATCCACCAAAAGATTAAACCATAATCTAATTAATAGTATTTAAAAAAAATTAAGTTCCTTATCAAGATATATAAAAAAATACTCTCGAAATCCGTAAATCGAAAAGTACAAAAAAACAAAACTGGAAAAAAGAAACACATTTCTAATTCTAATACAAATCCAAAACAGAATAAAATTAACAACACAAATAGAAAGAAAAAACATATTAACTATAAATGAGGATGAAAAAATTGGTACATATGTGCAACATGAGATTCAAGATATTTAAGGAATGTAATATACCAAAACCCTAAAAATAAGAGTCTTAGAAGAGAAAAATTTAGGAGAGGCAAGAAAAGTCACAAAGAGATAAAAAAATAAAATATAATCCAGATCGATTATAAGAAAATAAAGATAGCTAACCATTCTCTTTCTTGTAAACAAAATTATAATTTACTAAAAAAATGTTTTAACTCATTAATTATCATTTTTACTACCAATAAAAATTAACATACACTAATAATAATTTAATTAAATTTTCTTATCAAACTTAAACTTATAATTAATTTAATAGAGCTAGTAATAAAATAATTTTAAAGGTCTTTTTTTTTTCTTAAACATAATTTTATAATTAGTTTAATAGAGGTATATTAATTAGTCCTAAAAAAAGTTTGAGGCCTTTTTTTTCTTAAACATAATTTTAAAATTAATTTAATAGAGAAATATTAGTCGTAAATTTTTTTTTGAGGCCTTCTTTTCCTTGAGGCCTAAAGCAAGTGTTTTACTTGCTTTACTCTTGAGCCGACCCTACTAAGTGGTTGAGGTCCCTCATAGTTATAGCACTGAATACCCCACTATTGTTACTGCTAGAAAAGAGATCCACTCCTTTAAGGTTGAGGCTTGGAGTATGACTTCTTTCTCTCTTTGTGTTTGGGATTACTCTAAGACGATCCCCCTACATGAGGTCTCTAAACTTTGCATCATGCTTTCAAGTTCTCTACCACTTGTATTTTTTATATTAAAGAACGAAATTCCCTGATAGAAAGAGGCACTACAACCTCCTTGATTTCTTGTTTCAATCCATTTTAAAACTTTCGGCATCTCCATATATCATTCATGGCAAAAGTATAGAAACGAGTTGGGTGTTTAAACCTCTAGGCATACTCAACCACAATCATATCTCTCTGCCCTAGCTTTAGGAACTCCACTTTCTTAACGTATCTCACACTATCAAGAAGTACTCCTCAAAGAAATTCAATTTAAAGCTATCCCAAATGATTTCTTATTCTTTCTCCTCCATCACCATTTTCATGCTCGCCCACTAGTGCCCTGCCTCTCTAGTTAGAATGTACACTATGTAGGCCAACCTATTCTTTCTCGGGTGCTGCTTCACATAAAATACTCTCTCTAAGTCCTTCATCCATTGATCAACATCATTTGGAGTTGTCTTCCCACCAAACTTTGCAGGGTTATGTTTCAAAGAGTCCTCCAAGCTCCATTCAGATGATTGAGAACTTTGTGGTTGAGAAGCACCAGTTGTTACCTTGGTAGCTTACAACTTTTGCAATGCAGCGAGATGCTGCAGTTAAAAGGCCTCAACTTCTAGCCTTGAACCTTTTATCTATTGTAAGGAAACATGATGCTATTGTGCCATAGAGGCACCTTCTTGCTCCAAAGTTGCAATCGTGGTCTCGATCGCCATTGGCAAACTAGGCATGTCCATTGAAGGGAAAGGATGACAGATAGGTGGCCTACATGCCATAACTTTTGTTCATACAAAGAAAGACAATTTAGGCACATACTAGCTTATACTCTAAATTGCAACTATTCTAATCATAAATCATACACACAATAAAAACACCACAGACTCATAGAATTGTTGGTGTTGTTGAATGAAATGATTACAGATGGAAATACACTGCCCACTCCTAAATATGATGCCAAGAAAATTATTTATCCTATGGGTATGGAGTATAAAATGATATATGCATGTCCTAATGGTTACCTATTATACAAGAAAGAATTCGAAGGTTTGAAAAAATGTTTGAAATGTGGGTTATCATGATACAAGCATAAAACCAACAACGAATACAATGGTCAGATAGAAAAGGATGGCCATCTTTGAAATTAGTTTGCTACTTTCCAATCGTGCTCGAACTTAAGCGTTTGTTTGTGAATATAAAAGACGCTAAAAACCTTATATGACATTGAGATGAGAGAAGATGTGACAAACTACTTCATCATCCAACTGATTCAATGTAATGGAAAAATATTGATCTCAAATTTTCCCAATTCTATCTAGAATGTAGAAATGATTGGTTTGGTTTAACTACCAATGGAATGAATCCATTTAGTAATAGGTATCAACCATAGTTGTTGGCCCGTTATATTATTCATTTACAACTTATCTCGTGGACTATGCATGAAGAGAAAATACATGATGTTGTCTATAATGATATTTGGTCCAAGGCAGCCTAGAAATGACATTGATGTATATCTTAGTCCACTACTTGAAGACTTGAAATTCTTGTAGGTTGATAGAGTTATTTTAAACCATTAATGATTATCCCGCTTACGGTAATTTGCTAGGGTACAATATCAAGGGTCATATAGCATGTCCTATATGTGAAGAAAACACTACATCTTATCAATTGAAAAATGGAAGGAAGACAATATATATGCACGATCGACAATTTTTACAATCTAATCATCCTTAGTGAAGGTTAAAGAAGGCATTCAATAAACATCAAGAGGATGACAAAACAATAATTCCATTGACTGGTCTTCAAATTCATGAAAAAGTTAATAAAGTACATCATGTATTTGGTAAAACAACCAAGAAGTCATCTGCAACAAGCCCTTGGAAGAAAAAAAAAATCAATAATCTTTTATCTTTAATATTGGTCGAAGTTAGAAGTTAGACATTGCATAAATGTAATGCATGTTGTAAGACCCAAGAAAAATGAAATAGTTAAATAAATAATTATTTAATATAAATGCGGGTAATGGAATAATTATGACCTTTAATATGAGAGTTATGACAAGGAATATTTAATTGTTTTATTATTTTAATAATATGTTAATCACTAAGAGATGAATAGGGAAGGAGATAGGAGGTTTTTAAAAGCTAACAGATTTTGTAGCATAATACATGAATCCGGTGCCTTGCATGATCCAAATTTCTCTTTGTTTTCGGGTTTCTAGAAAATTCCAGAAATCGCCTAGCAGCTTTGAAGGCCCGCCATGCAATGCGTGAGCGCTGGACGCATTTTTGGATTTTTGAGATGAACCGCCTGGTGGTAAGGGTGATTCCACCATACGACATGAACATTGGTTCAGTTGTTGTGATTTTATGGATTTTTGTGGCATTTTATGTTTCTTGTGAAAATGCTCTAAGCACATTATATGTGTAATATTGTATAAATAACGTAATGTATGACAATTGAATGGTTGAATGGGGATACAAACCATGAAGGGTTCATGTTAGATTTTGGGACTGAAATTCTAATATGATTCTTAGAGTCCAATTATGATAACTTTAAAAAGGTATGAAATTATTGTTTGAGTATGGATGCGAAAAATCAGAAATTAACGTAATTTCATCTGTTTGATTGACGGGAGTGAGACTTTGGGTTTAGGGTCCCTAGTAGGTGTAGGAAGATTTTGGGTTTTGCCCAGACTTTTATGCACTGCCTGGTGGTACATACCTGCCGCCAGGGTATCGACGTTACAATAGTGGCTTGGTGGTTTTGTCTGTTTAGGTGTATTTTTGGTTCTGTTGGGGCTTATACTGACCATATAGGGGTTAGGGATCAAAATTGGATAAATTGTAGCATTGAGATTATAATGAAGGGAATAAATTTGTATGTTTATGCTAAAAATTGGTGAAGTGTATGAAATTATATTACCAAGTGCTGAGACAAATTGAGGCTTGATATACTGAATTGGTAAAAAGCAATGTTAAAGTGAAGGTATGCCTTGTATGAATATATGAGAATAAGGCTGCTATCTTGTAATATATAAGAACATGCTGATTTTGGTTTCACTTAAGTGTTGGCATGAGAGTACATGGTTGTGCATACTGCAAATTGGACTATATAATATTTTGTAGTCTAATCTTGAATTAAGTTGCTAAATATAGACAAGTAAAATAGTAAACTGGATTGAAGGTTTCATTATCAGTCCCCAATGGAGGGCTTAAGGGACTGAAGGTTTCATTATCAGTCCCCAATGAAGGGCTTAAGGGACTGAAGGTTTCATTATCAGTCCCACGGGACTGATGGTTCCGTTATTGGCCCCATAGTGGGCACCATTATTTTGATCCCAGGACATTGTTAGAGTCAATCACTATACATTTAAGGTATTGTCCGCTTTGGAGTGTTGACTCCATCACAATTTTGTCCTTAAAAGACGCCTTGGGTGGAAGGAGGAAAGGGTATTTAAACCACCTTAGACCTAAACTTCTAAGCGAGGTGGGACTATTGGGTCTATGGTAGGAACAACTTATATAAAAATGAAAGTTCATAACATTGAGTTTCTCAATTCTTCATTTCAATCAAATCCAAATGAGCATTTACTCCATCTTTTGTCTTTCACTGAATGTTAAGTAGTGTACCAATCAAGCTGTGACACACATTCTTCTCTACATGTGTAACGTCCCTACTAGAAATTACTTAATATAATATATAATTTTATAATTCAAATTCAAATTGCCATAAATTTATTATTCCTAAACGAGGAAAAATTTAAATTCGTTCAACGTATTTAACTTTAAATAAACAAAACCATAAAGGTATTGCAAGTTTCAAGCAAACCAACTAAAAGTAAATAAAATAACAATAAATAGTTCATAATAAATTCCTAGAATAGCCCTCTCTCCGTCTCTAGGCATCACCGGTACCACCTAGAATATCATCTGCTCCCGTATGACAAGTCACACGATTATCGCCAAACACAAATAGAAAGGGTGAGCTTGTAATAACATACACATATAATTTTTAAATAAAATAAGGATCCACCCTAAAGCTACTTTATTTTAGTTAATACTTTGCCAAGAAACCTTACTGCCCTAAGGTTTTCCAATGACCATGGACCCAGGATATAACATGCTTCCACGAACTTGTATGCTCGTGGTCCTACCTCTACGAACCTCCTCGCTCGTATTCTAACTCTACAGACCTCCCCGCCCGTAGTCCAACACATATGATCCATCCAACTACGAACCTCCCCGCTCATATTAATCATGTGTTCGCTACCAGCCATGAACATACCCATCATGACCTTGTCAAGCATCTCCTAGTCCAAGCCCAACATCACAAACATGCAAAATACAAGCAAAAAGAGTCTATTATCCTCTTCGGTATCTCATGGCATTGCCTAAGCGACGCTAGGCGACCTTCCAACGAAGACCTCCTGGCAGAACTTTCTCGTCGCCAAGTGTTAGACAGATCCATAGCCACTGTTTAATGGCTATCGCTTGGCAGTTCGCACCGCACCACCAGGCGCTATACTAGTAACATGCCAGCTACTGATTTAGCACCCCAAAATAGTTTTATATACCTTAAACAATCCATGCATAAGTCCAGTTTACTATTTTTCCTATCTATATTTAGCAACTTAACTCATGATTACACTCTAACATATTATATAGTCCAATAATATAAATTTGCAGTATGCACAACCATTAGTAATCGCCTAGATACAGGTGATGCCTTGGAATGAAAGATAATTATGAATCAACTTTGTCTATGAACGAGGAAGCTATAAGTAATGTAACAAAGAATCTCATGGAGAGTTCAATGCCCAAAATACACCCAAACATCCAAAACCACTAGGCCACTACTGTAACATCGATCGCCTAATTTCATACCTTGTCATACTATTCCTTTTCATAACTCTCGCATTAAATGTCATAATTATTCCATTACCCGCATTTATATTAAATAATTATTTATTTAATTATTTAATTTTTCTCGGGTCTTACATTATCTATCCATGTGGTATTGACAATGCCACGTGTCACACCAAGAGCCTGACACGTGGAAAAAAAATTTAAAATTAAAAAAGTTAAAAAACCAAAAACTAGCTTGTGCCACAACGTTAACAACGTTACTAATTTTTTTCTAAAAGGGACCTAATTGAAACACTTTCAAAAATTAGAATGCAATTGACACCTTTTTAAAAAGCGGGTACTAAACTGACACATCCGAATTAAAGTGGGTACCATCCGACTGATTAAACCTAAATATATTTATTCTATTTTGGAGTTGTTACAATTATAGTATTGGAGCAGGTTTGTCCTTAGATCTGTCCACCTATTTGTCACCTTCAAATTCATAAGCCTTAACACTGCTGACAACCGTATGAACTTAGTTGTATCGACATATAATGGACTCTCTACATTACTAGACATCATCTCATACACATGCGTTTGTGCAAAAGCTTCTACGCAAACATAACGAATCATGTCCTCTAATTTGTCTTTTTCAGTCAATCTTCCATGGTGGAATCGACATGTTGTATCACTTGTAAGAAAACCATCACAAATAAGATGCTCTCTAATTTCGATTGTATTCAACTTTCTTCCATTCAAACAATTGACACAAGACCATCTAAATTTAACTTAATCATGACTTCTACCCTCATTACATTGGGCAAATTGTATAAATTCTTGTAGTCATCTCTCATACTCAATACTAATGTGTGGTGAATTAATCCAATCTCGATCTGTACATATATACTAAAATTGTGTGAACAATTTTAGTAACCTTTAAATTAATGATCACCTCACTTTTGTATTCAAGGTTTGATCCTACCCCATTCAAGAAGATTCTCTTTTTAGCTTATTTTTATATGTAAATTTTAAACAACATATCTTAAATTTCACGAAATTTTGCCAGCATTTTGCATTGGTCTTCAGGTTACACAAAATACAAGTGATCAACCATAGTCAAATATACACTCGAAGATCAATACAAAATATAGTTGGCAAATACTAATTAATTTTAAGATATGTCTATTAAAATATATGAACTAATAAACTATTAAAAAATGATTAATCTTCTTAAATTATCTAATCCGACAATTGAAGATTCAATACATATAAATTAATAGTATTGTCTCCTATAATATTAAGTTTAAAAAAATACAACTTCTTCAAAAACAAAACTTGGAGACAGTATATAACTTTCGTATTGAATCTCAAATGTGAAATTAAGGCTAACTCAATGTAAGAAAAGAAAACAATATATCTAAGCTTATAATTAATGACATATATCTAACATACAACAAATAAACAATATACTACAAAATTATACGCTCATATTAAAAGTAGGAACTTGGGAGCGTGAAAATCGAACGACAGTGGAGGAGGATGCAACAATACCCACATTTTGGAGAAGTATATAGTCCCACAAAAATGCAACAATACCTGATAAAAAACGCAACCATGAAAATGCAAGACGCCATCAAAACTAGTAGAAGCAAAGAAAAACACCAAAAACCCTAAACAAAATGATATGAAAAAAACAAAGGCGAGGGTGCGATAGTGTTCGACAACACAGACTAAGCGACAATGGTTGGTGGCGGTTGGAGGAGCATCGGAGGTGGCAAACTGAAGAAGATGAAGATGAAACTGAAAAAGAACAACAACAATGGTCACCTCTGCAATTCACGATTTTTAGCCCTAGAACACCCTTTAGGCCTCGGTTATTTATAAAATTGGAGCCTAAAGGCTAATGTGACTTGGTTTCCTCTTTAAATGAGGCCTAAAACACTACAGTCAATGAAAATTTTGAAAATTTAACCAACTTTTAGACTTCGAGTTTAACCAACCTAAAGCATGTAATAATATTAGGCTTTTGTTCTCTAGAACTGATGCCATTGCTCACATAAAATAATAAAAAAAAAGTGTCAGTTTTGAAATTTGAACAAACTTATAGGAACTAATTCTCCTGAAACTGAAGCCTAATGACTTATTGGCACTGGTTTTGAAGGAACTGAAGCATAAAGTTATGCTATTAGGAAAATAGAGACATAAAAGTTTGTTAAAATTGAAATTTTTCCATAAGAACTTAGGCATATAAGGCGATTTCGAATCCCAAAACTACACTAGTGTAAAAATATCAATATTAATAATTTTTATTATAGTTAGTTCAAACCCAAGTTAAGCTGAGTTGGTGTGGATCCAGATTCAACCAATTTTGTTTAAGCTTAGCCGTGGCATCCCACATTCAATCCAGTCAAGGTGGTTTCGTTATCATCTTAGTCATTCTTTCAATAGACTTCGATCAAGACCATGTCAAGACCAGGGCGTGTTTGGTCAAGCCAAGTCTACTTGAGCCTTGGTTGAGTCAAGGGAAGTCGGCTCGGGCTTAGATTAATCAAGTCAGTCTGAGCGAGTTGACTTGGTTCAGGCTGAAGATCAAGCCGAATAAGTCTAGGTCGAAAGTCGAGTCGAGTCGCCCAAGGTTGAAGGCCAAGCCGAGGTTGAAAGTCAAGACGAGTCGTCCTTGGTCAAGGGGTGGAGTCAAATTATCCAAATATTTTTAAAATAAATCTTTGCCTTAAAAAATAAATTAAATTTTTTATCTAAACAAGAAAATTGAAATCTAAGATATTTCAATTATTCTATCCAAACAAACTATTTAAAAAATTAATAAAATTAAATTTCGATTACCATGTATTTCAATTTCTTAGAATTATTAAACAATACAAGAGGGCTTGATGAGCGAGAAATGAAATTTTCAGGTTTAAGGAGAGGGGATATATGTATGTAAGATTTGTATAAGGTTAACTTTATCTATAAATTAAAATCACTAAGTAAATATTTGTATATAATGTTGAATTTATCTACGGATCAAAATCGGTAGGTAAATATCCATATGTAATATTTAGTTTACTTATGAATTGCCATTAGTAGGTAATATATGTATATAATATTTAATTTACCTATGAATTCATATCCATTGATAACAATATATAGATAAATCATGATTTTCTTGTAGTGAAAATTTCTTATCCAAACACAATGTAAAAAAGTGAATTAACCTTTTAAAATGTCTTATTCAAACACATTATTATAGTATGTTCTCATGACATCATTATCTTAGATTCACCTTCTAAAGTTTCGAAAAGTCCTTGTTGACAATGTTAAAAATAATTGTTTAGAAACCAATATCAACATCTTCACTGCATTTTATATAGAACTACTTTGGAATATAAATTTCATAAATTTAGTGTATTGGTTCATATATTTAAATATTAATTCGTCAATCAACTACCTTAGCCAAATTGATGGTAGCTTCATTTTGATTTCATGGATAACACTTACGAAACCACGGACAAAAAGGCAAATAAGTGGAGCCATTTGTTATGCCAAAATAACCAAGGAATGATTAATAAAGGATATTTTCATACAGATTTAATACTTAGTAAATAAGTAGCCAAATTGATTCTTTTTTGTTAAATAGACAACAAGATTTTCCCCTAGAAGGAAGTAAAGTTACTATGTAATTTGGGATACAATAATACTTAAAACATTATTTGACAGTTTCAAATACCAGGTCTTGAATAAGGTTTTTAAGTTTCTTATGTTAAGGTAAATATTTTGTATAAGACAATTTTTTTTTTGATCAGCAAAGAATATTAATATATATACAGAGACACTTTAGGGGTGCCTCAACCCTTATACAGATCCTGATTTTACATTGAGGTTCTTAGATAAACAAAACAACCTAATA